>Ga0302271_10000384_pt1 | contig 42894 bp, 26 predicted proteins | sample III_Bog_N1_1_FD_198767 | JGI IMG/M metagenome (GOLD analysis project Ga0302271, IMG submission 198767) | Peat permafrost microbial communities from Stordalen Mire near Abisko, Sweden - III_Bog_N1_1 | ecosystem: Environmental > Terrestrial > Soil > Wetlands > Peat | place: Sweden: Abisko...
CCACCCCAACCCCAACCCCAACCCCAACCCCAACCCCAACCCCAACCCCAACCCCAACCCCAACCCCAACCCCAACCCCAACCCCAACCCCAACCCCAACCCCAACCCCAACCCCTTAATTTGTTGGTTATTTTTTTTGAATTAATAGCTAAAGATACTTTTTACTTTAAAAACAGCAATCATTTATGAGAAGCATATGTGTTTTGTTAATTAAAATGCTACTAATTTTTAACAACAAGTAGTTATTTTGAACAAAACAAATTGAATTAATTCGTCATATGAATTCAGGATTTTCATCAAAGAACTTATACATGACTGCTACAATAGAGAGACCAATTATGCTGATAATGTAGACCAGCTGGAAATTAATGACTCCATTTTGGAGAGAGCTCAAGATGAAAATGTGCATCAACAAGTTAGAGACTGCGAAACCGATAAGAATCAGACCAAATATCTAATTTGTAAGCCTGAAAATAAATGTAATAACCCAAAAAATATGATTAAAATGCACATTATATTCATTGACGAGATCTTTTCTTTTCAATTTAATTTCAAAATTCTTTACTTGTATCCAAATATCTTTGGAATGAACTTAGAGAACCAGCTGAAGACTCCTCCTTGGATGAAGATGAGAGAAAATACAGATAAACCATAAACAAGAGAAGAACTGCCGAAATATTAGAAAATAAGAATGAGAATTGCTTGAGAGAAGATGATCAAATAGAAACTCTTTGCAAACTCAAGCACATTAATCAACTTATTCCACAAGTATCTGGAGCATCCAAAGAAAGAAAAGGATAGACATCCAAGCACAGTATGGTATTGATCGTCGTTGTGGTGAATCAGCCCGTATGTTTTGTAGTAAGCCATGATGAAGTATCCAAAAACTAATCAAAACAAAGTATGTTAAATGCCAAGAACATTTAAAGAATTTTGTTGATATCTTGAATGATGGTTACATGAAGAAGCGATTGCAAAGAAAAGTAATTAAAAGAACTGCTTGGTCTTGATCCCATCCATAAAAGTAGGGCATATTTATTAAGGGCTCATTCTCTTTTGTTTTTCTTTTTCCGAAGCGCTTTGTTCTGTCCGTTTCTACTTCACCATTTCATATTGTTAGTATGACAACAACAAACCCTCTAAACAATTTAAAATCATCATTATTCTGAAACATCCAAATTCAAGAATCTTTACCATTATGATTGCGAAGGAAAACCAATGCAAATAATCCAAGGGAAGCAAATGCAAGACTGAAGAATCTAAGCATAAGAGGTGTATTATATGACACACACTCTTCAAAATACACTCTATTCTCTCCATTTTCATATTCAGTTCGTTTCGGATAATCATTATAGAAATTAACTACTTAGTATGCAAAGAAAGAGAAAAGTGCTGCTCCCATGCCATATCCAGCTTAAAGAGTTGCATTGACTTCGACTGATTTCAGAGGGAAGAATCTCCAAGAACACAAAAAAGGAACAACGTACAAGATTCCATAGAGAGGCCCAATAAGTAAAACGTAGAGACAGAGGATAAAGTAATAATTAGATACCATAGACAAAACAAAGAACGATCCGCTTAAGAGAAGCACTCCACAAAATACTACTTTCTTCAAACCACATCTAGATACTATCTTTTCTCCAAATGGAATCACTGTTTTTTAAAGAAAAAATAAATATTTTATCACTTCGTATGGAAAATTTGGAAACGAATGCAGTTAAATCAAAATCTACTTGAATTCATTGTTATATTCATGAGAGGGAAAATCAAAGCCACAGAGTCGCTAGTTACAGTGTGATCAGTTGCCTTCAAGAAACTTGACAAATATATCGAATAAGCGCCCCATGAGTAAAACGATCCTAAAATCTATTCAAATAATAAAGTCTGTTTTCTAGCACAAACAATCGCGAAAATATCAATGGATTGGAGTTAATAAAGAATAGTTTCATTTGGTGGATGTGTTTAATGATGCTATCAAGATTATTTATCTAAAATATAAGTGCTACAATATTTATACTGATGCCTCCGACAAGCACTTTCCAGCTATCATTTCGAATCTGCTTGATCTCATTCGGAGTGATCTTCTTGCTTCTGCTAATCATCATGATTTCTTGATTTTGATTATTTGTTTTTTTGAAGAAGATTTTTAAATAATTGTTTTCTTAGAATTAATCACCTAGCAGATGTTAAACACTCTGCTTATCCAGTATTCATTCTAAATGATTTCAATGAATTACTAACTTAGATCCTCAGATCATCATCATCAAATAGAATCTTAATGGCTTCCCAACAAAAAATATTTAAAATATTAAAGGCTTTTACCTATCTGGTTACATAGCCAATTAATGATACTTAAAGCAAAAAAAATTGAAATTACATTTCATTCACAGATAAAGTATGAAATCTATTTTAAATAAGCAAATTCTGTTTAGAGAAGAAAATTAGGATTATGAACAAGTCTTTCATTGAAAGCAATGCTCAATTAGAGTTGAGTTACAAAGAAAAAAGGAAATGACTGTTTTTTAATTCCCTGGACTCTTTTCGATATTATTATGTGGTTGATTAAACTTAAATTAACTTGAAAAACCAATTTTTTGCACATTTTGGATCGGCAAACAGGATAGAGAGAACTAGTTTTATTAAAAAATCTCCTCTCAATTTTCTACTTTATCAAATTGTTATTCTGAATAAAAGTGAACTCTTAGAAAAAACTCAATTATCTCACTCTCTCTGCGAATCTGATAAAACAGTTCCTTTAAAACAAGAACACTTATCAAAGGGGATAATCGCCATGATAAGCACCTAAGGAAAATCATTTGAGTAGCTAACAAATGATGAAAAAATAGCCCTCTTTGGAGAGCCTACAAAGCATTCCAACAAACTGAAAAATATCTAAGTGCTTGATCGTGAAATGAGCAAAACCCTCTAGGATTTCATAAAGCTGAATGTAAATGATCGAGAAGAAGAAAAGCAATTATTTTTACAACGCTTTGTGATAAAACTAGATAATAAATATAAGAGTATGTGGGACGTATTAGTTCTTCTGTCTATTGCGTACAACTGCTGCATAGTAGCATTTTATGTGACTTTTTCGCCAATAGACGAGCTGAATTACTTAGATATAGGTGTAGAATTTATCTTTGCCTTCGATATGTTTCTACGTTTCTTCCATGAATATAAAGACCCTGAGTCATTTGAAATCGTCAGTGATATTCGCAGGATTTCTAAGAAATACCTTAAGTAAATGGATAAATCTTCATTAATGTTTAGATTTCAAGATAAACTAAGAAAAGAAATAATAATTGAATTCTTTTTTCTTTAAAAAGACTCTGGTTTTGGATTGATCTCGTGGCAATCATTCCATTTGACAGAATGCTCAGTGAAGGATAATCTTTTAAGCTGATTAGAATAGCTAGGCTTCCTAAGTTCCTTCGTTTACTAGAGGCTTCTAAAATGGATGATCTTCTTGATCTGCTCTTGGAGCGATTTTCGTAGAAACAGAAAATGAATTATATTTTTTTCACTCGCTATCTTTATAAATTTCTAAGATTTGTCATCTTTGCAATCGCTCTGACTTATTTCATAGGATGCCTTTGGTAACTAAACAAATAGAATTATCTTCAGATTTATGGGTTTAATGTTTACTTAACAGTTGAAATTTGCATCTTTTATTCAAAAAGGTATTTAGTTATCAATTTAGGAACAGAAGGAGAAGATGAAACCAGTTTCATGGATAAGTATGGTCTAAGTAATTACAGTGACACCAAAAATTTAGTGATATGCTGTTATTTTGTAATGACCACATTGACAACTGTTGGGTATGGAGATTTCACTCCATAGACAAATGTAGAAAAAATTGTTGGAATCATTATTATGATCTTAGGTATCGCTTTCTTCTCGTACATCATGGGTAAATAGCAACGAATATTTAAATGGTTTTAACCATTTGCTTTTATTCTCCCAAGGAAATTTCACTGATGTGCTTGCTAGTTAAAAAAAACTTGGTGAGGGATTCAAAAGTTCTGATTTGCAAAGATGGTTGACTTCCCTAGGTATATTATTAATCTTAAATTTAGTTTTACTACTAACTCATATTAACTGTTGTTTTTCAGCGAAATTCAACTCCAAACCACTTCCTTAGAGTTTAGTTCAAAAAATAGATGATCATTTCAATTATTTCTGGAAGCACGACAGACTGTGTGATTTAAAAATGGACGATAAATATCTGCAGAGCATGCCAAAGCCTGTCAGAAAAGACTTAGTAGGATATCTTTCTAATGATATTTTCAAGCTTTTCAGAGGATTCTTCCACTTATCTGATTTTCATTCTTCCAACTTTTTCTATGAAATGGCCTTTGAGTTTCTTCCTAGAAAGTAATGTTGTTTTGGCAGTTTCTTATTGTTTTTCTCAACACAATAACATTCTCTTTGTCTTAGATACAATCCAGGGGAATTTATCATAAAACAAGGAGAAGAATTTCAAGAAGCCTACTTCATCATTGAAGGAGAGGTATGAGCTTAATATTTAATAAATTTAATAAATCTGACTGATATTTTTTCAGATGAGAATAAGCTTTTAGTATGAAGGCAACGAAGTATTTCGAACATTAACAAGAGGACATTACTTTGGTGATTACAATATTTTCTACTCTCCTTCAAGCCAATATAATTATTAAGCCCACACTTTTTTAAAAGTACTTGGTGTTCCCAAACATAGGTTTATTAAGCTCTTAGAAAAATATTAAGAAATCAAGAGTAAAGTGTACTCGTATTCATTCTAATTCTACAAGCAATCAAACAAGGCAATGCAGCTTAAATTGAAGCAAGTTATTCGTGAAATGCGAAAATGCAAACCAGATGATCAAGAGGTCATTAAGATATTCAAATCCGAAGTCATTTAAAAAGACACCTAAAGAAGATTAAACTTCTTTCCGTTTAAAACTGTGAGCCTTGGAAAGACACAGACAGTCGATGAAGTGGAAGATAGCATATTGTAATTGGAATAAAAAATAGATTAAATAGCATATAAAATCAATTTAGTCAAAAGTCGCATTGAAAAAGAGATTGATGATGTAGCTGAAAGTGTTGCTGGAATCAAACTTAATATGCTGGAATCAGAGAACTGAAGGAAGAATTCCTTACAAGATAACTGGAAAGTCTCTTAGAAGTTAGCTCAACACTTGAAATTAGTAAATTAATGGCATATGTATTGTCATTTTATAGTTAAAGTGAGCTTCTTTTTGTTTAACTCAAAATTAGCTTTGCTATTCTTCAAATGAATAGAATATAAATGACAATTAAATATGTTATTTGTGGACAAAATACATTGAATGTATTTGTTTAATTTAGTAGATTTATTATTTATTATCCAAAATTAAAACGAAAATATTCTTCCAATGTGTATTTAGTCTTTAAGGCTTTAAATTAATTATTAAAGCAAAAGACGGTAGTAAATATTACATTAAATAACCAGAGGATTTCATATATTTTTCTCAAAACTCAAATTAATAATTTAATTAGCTTGTTTAAAAAAATAAATAAATGATCCCCTCAAGAGAAATCCCCAAATAAACAATTTTTCTTTTGAGATGATTCTTTGAATTAAATAATCCAAAATTAATAAGTAAAATAAATACTGGAGTAAGCTAATTTAGCATGTGCTTTTTGAACTTTGATTCATTTTTTTTTCTACTTAACTCGAAAAAAAGATGCATTTTCATGAAAATTTAATTGATTAAACAAGAACATAGACTTAAACTTTTTAGTTTAGAAAAAGTAAATGAAAAAATAAAGCGAGAAGCTCAGTGCGTATTTCGGTACAATCTTAGAGATCATAGAAGACAAGCCTAGCTTCTTGATTCCTACATTTGTGTACTGCCTTCTTGTGCAAATGCTCTTCTAACAAATCGCTGGTTATATCTTTTCTACTTACGAATCGAAACCATTGAATGAAGGAAAGATTAGCTTTATTGCGCATCTTAATGAAATATCTCCCTTTACGTTTCTACTCTTCCTTAAAGGGAACGATACGCTGTCTTTGCTAGCCTTTGGCGTGATGAATTTCATAATGTACTTTTATTTTTTGTACGTTGGAATCCTCACATACATCAAGAAAGCGTAGAAATACTTTTTTTAATAAAATAAGAGAGCTTTTCGATCTATTAATTAGTTCTTGAATATCTTCTTCACTTTCTATTGGTGGTTTTTCTACACGCCATTCTTAGAAATCAACTCAGGAATCTTTGTATGTAGCAGTAACTCATTTCTTTCAGTGTATCGAAATGGCGATTGCTCTGGTAAACCAGTTATTTTAACGATTCTTGCAGCAGTAGGCTTATCAATGGCCTTCATTACAGCAGTGATCATCGTTGTATTCTTTAGAAATTATGAATTCAACGACTAGAACTATTTAAAACGGCGTTATAATAACATTCTCCTTCTCTAGCTAGTTGGCCGCTGTTTACTGACTTTCTTTTATTATCTTGATTTGAGTATCGGACAAACGTTAAAGCACTTCATCGCTTAGGGTCTTGGTCTTTCATTTATTTTTGATATCTCTCGAAATTGGCCATTCAATAATCATACAGTCTCTCGATTCTTCTTTGGTTGTACCATAGTCTTTGAAGTTGCAGTCATATGCTGCCACCTTTGGATATTTACAGAAAAACTCATGAAAGCCTCTGAATTCTTCTATTTCTTTGTCTTCATTTGTAAGAATCAACTAAAATGAGCATATTTTTATTTTTATTTAAATCTATTATTTGTGTTTTTGTTGTTATAGCTACTTTATCTGCATCTGTCGTCTTAGTTTTGTGGTAGTTCAAATATGAGATTATTTTGAAGCTCGATTTTCATTCTTTTCATAAATAATTTCGAAGAGTCGATTTCTTTCTCGAGGAACTCGTCAGACTTCTCGCTGATAGTCAGCGTGATGAAGCAAGCAAATTCAAGCTCATTACGATACTTACGTACCATAAATCTGAGTGCAAAGATATCACTTGTCATTGTTAGGATGTATCAACATTTTTGGATGCTGGAAAAGATGTGAGCTAAGAGGTTACTTATCGCATAATTGACTCCATTTTTGGGTGGTCTCTTAATTAGCGTTTGGTACGATAAAATTCTGTTGAATTCGAGCATCTTTCGCTCAAATACATATCGTATTTAGCCAAATACAGAAATAATACTTCGAGAGCATACTACGAGCTGAAGGTAACATAATATTTGTACTTTATTCAAGCTTCTCTTACTTAATCTCATTTCTGTTTTAATCAAGATTCTACTCTCAGCAAGATCAAATTCATCTTTCTACTTTAAGAGCATTTCGAAGATCCTTTCTAAAACTATTGAGGAATAGATGGCACAGGCTCTTTAATAAAGAACTACTCATGATTCTGATGATAAAGTTGACATGGATTTAAGTTTGGTGTGGGAAATGGAAGAAATGAAATCGAAGTTCGTTCCAACAATGATCTCCTCCTTGAAGGAAAAGATAGAATTCTGGGAAAAAATGAAATTAGGATTTCCATCGATGTCCGAGTGCATTGCGTTCTCAGTCAAAAAAATCAAAATAATATAGAGTTGCAATCAATTATTTGGCATCTTCCTGAACAGATTAGACGGAAAGCAAAAGAATAGTTATCTCTTCTACAAGATCTGCTCAATGTTTGAACTTTTAGTCAAGAACCAAATTGTCAGCGCTGCAAAACTTGAAATTTCCGCAGCAGAGTTGAAAAAAAGAGACTAATCGAAACCGACAGACTCGATTCATAATTCTAATATTGCAAACTAGCAACTTGCTAGCTTTATTGTTTCGTTTTCGAAACGACGAGGATAAATCATTTCGAACAGTAATTCTTTCTTGTAGCGCTTTTTTGGATTTGATGAAGGAGACAAAGAGAATCTTCAATAAATCAATTTCTTAATGCCTCCGTTTCTTTCCTCAATTCACAATGAGCTCATGGAAAACATGAATTGGTAAAGATTATGAAATTTACATTCGTGATTATATCTTACTTTAAAACCAGGAAAGGAAGCTCTCGTTTAATAAAGGGTAATCTCAAATCATTTTGCAGAGATAAAACTGGATTTATTTATCCAGTAAAGGTGTTTCTAGACCATTCCTTTGGACATTTCGATGATTTTTGCTTATTATCGTCAGTTCTGAAGATCTAAAATTCTTACGATTACTTACTATTTGATTCAACTGGGAAGATTCTAGGTATTTCTAAAAACATATTCTCAAAATTATTTAGCTACGACAAGAATATCACATTAAACAGCCTCTGCCGCAAAGGATTCGTATTTCTACTCTTTCAGGATATTCTCCAAGATATTTTAAATTCCAGCAAAGAAATACAAGAAATGACAATCCAAGAATCAAATATTACGCTTGTGTAGTAGAAGAAAGCAAGCATCAATCTAACATTAAATTTCGCATATCTGTTCGACACATTCCAAATGTTTTTGTAAGGAATTAGAATAACAAAAGTTGTTCTTTTCAATGATATTATTTTTTTTTATGAAGAAACCAGTAGAATTAAGGTAAAATGTTCGATTTCAAAGATGCCAAAACTGTATTTATGAGCAAATATGCTGTGAGTTCTCCTAAATCCATACAAGAATCTCAGAATTCTGGACAAGGTAAATCCGAAATGAAATCCTTAGCTTCAAGTAACAATCAGCACTTTGATCTATTTTCGCCGGAGACGAAGAAACTAGTTTCATCTTTTTTAGATTAATATCTTTCCCGCAAGCAATATATATCTAACAACAAAGCTACTATGTCCTCAGGTACTTCTCTTTATCGTCAAGATTCCGGAGTGCATATTCGACTTTTCTTCAAATACACTCTGGATTATCAGATCTTGCATTTTAACAAAAATCAATCTCAAATAAAACTCTTTCAACTCACATTTTCTGATGCAACCATTCAAAAGAAAAAAATAGGATCAAGTAGTTAAAGCAATCCTTCAGCCATGAGTATGCTGACATATCTCAATTCAGGTACATTCTTGTAAGGCTAAATGAGTGGTAAAGGTAAGTCAATACATTCTAAAGGAAATCTCACCGAAAAGCACACTTCAAGTGATGAGAAAATAAGTCCAAAAGCTGATTTTTCGATTGCCAATAATATCTCTCCTAAATTAGATGTTGTTATTAACCCTCCTTAGCCTTAGAATAAGCATGATGCGTATGGGAATGGTAAACTAATTTCACAAGATTTAAATTTAAGTTGAGATTTTGATTATCTTGTTAACTAATCAAAAGATGATGATGACAATAATTCAAGCAATTGGACTAAAGTCAATGATGGGCATCATGACGAGGTAGCTTTATCTAACTCTCAAGAAATCGATAAATCAGATGATAAATACTCTCAGTTTAACATGCAACAAGGTTATCATAAAGACAACGCCTAAGAACCCGATTATGAAGATATGGGAAAAGGCTTGGAGAATATCTTAGAAGCTCCAAATAAAGATGAAGATTCAACGAAAACAAAGGATTAAAAGAATTAATCTCAAAACAAACAAAACACAATTTTACTCGATGTTTTGAATACTGGTATCATCGACTCCAAGGCGAAAATAGGTAGGCCTAATGACTCAACTAAGTTGTATGATATCTCTAAAATACAAACTGGTTTAGATGAGGGGTCGAAGATATTTCCCAAAGGAAACTATTATGAAGAATTAGGAGTTAATCTTCAGCGAAAACTAACAGGAAATAATATCCTGCCTTCGATGATTAGCGATCTCATGATGAATGAATCAAATGCATAGTTATATAACTTTGATCATACACTTATCTCCCCTGATGAAAGTGCCAGATAACATGGAAACTCCATGGTGAATCACAGTTCTATGAGAAACAATCCATTGAATGACATTAGTGCAGGAGGAGATGCATTACATTCATATCGAACAGATATTCCTTTGTATTCAGATCGCTAATAAGAACTTTTAATTGCTCCAATGAGCTTTAGGAACACAGATTTCTTCTCACCAACTAACGAAACCACTTAGCAAGGATATCCGCTTACATCAAATGATATTTTACCAACTAAAGGAGAAGAAAAAACATATGGAAATATTGAGAATCCAATATCTTTGAGATTTACATCAAGAAATAAAACAGAGAGCTTGATTGCGATGACTAACTAGATGACTTTAGAGGAATAAATAGGTAATGCTAAAGCTAATGCAGCTGTGATGTCGGCTAATGAGCAGAGTGGTCATTAATCGAGAGTAGATAGTGACATAGATCAGATAATTGATTTGAAAAATAACTCTATTTCAAAAGTAAAAGGAGGATTAAAGAAATCTGTTAATACTACTAATGATGCATACTAAGCGATGCTTTAAAGTAAAGAGAGCAACAAGAAAGACAAGAATTAGTAGATTAAAGATGCTGTGGAGAAACCAGCTAAGATAAAAAAGAAGAAATATTCGTTAAAAGACGATAGTGACGATGAAAAAGCCAATGATGAAAACGCAATGAAACAATCACTAGCTTCTCATACTTCGATTCGCAGCTCTTACGGAACGCAGTATGTTCGTGAAATAATCAGCTCCAAAAGGTTACCTTTATCAGCTAGATAATTTAATGTAGTCCAGCAGGTATTTTTAGGGATATTCTTACTTCTAACATTGCTGTATATTCTGTATCTTTCAACGGAAATAACTAGTATTTCAAGCAACATCGCTGAATTCACAACCATCTCTAGTCTTATCAACTCATATGGCAAAGGACTGCTTGGAACAATCGGATTATTTTCAATTAATTAAAATCTTTACACTTCGACATTATCTACAACGTATGCTCCTATTTTTAAGTAAAACGTAGACGATGCAAGTGAAGCTATGCAATTTTCATTCTACGAGTTAAACGGCATGCTACTTACGAACTCCTTAAATGAGGAAGCTCTTGTAGAAGTTTAATATGATTACAAGGGAACAGCAGAGTAAGTACCTGAAAAAGGTGTGGTTAGTGTAATTAGGCTTGCTATTGAAGCACTATTTACATTGAAGGAAAAGTAAACTCTGACTCTATCTTCTCTTCAGTTTTTAAAGAGTAACTATGCGATATTCCTCTCTAAAATGGCCCAAATTCGATCATCAAGAGATAGCAAAGTTTCAGATTTATTAACTAACGTTCAAAATCTCTTTATTATCTTCACTTCTCTATCTTGCATCTTTTGCCTATTTGTAGCTGTAACTGGTCTCCCCTTGATTCACAAAATGAATATCTACAAAGAGAAAATAATATTATTAGTAACTCGCATCAATTTCACAGAAGCAGACACTGAAATTGAGAAATACAAAGTATGCTTGGAGTAATTGAATTCGTCTAATGAAGCATATCTCCATATCGATTTCTTCTCGATATTCACCTCAAGACGATCATCCAAGAAATTTAAAAGCAAAGAGGAAAAAGAATAGAAACATAACAAAAAAGAACATAATCCCAATAATCCTGCAGAAACCAAGAAAAATGATAAGAAAACTCGCCATTAGCAACTTCAATTACTTAATTCTGCGAGTATTAGACAAAACAAATTTAAATAAAACATTGTGAGTTCGACGATATAAGATTAGAAGCTTGGGTTGTCTAGGGATTTCATTGGATTTTTCTCCACTTCCATCATCGCAATAGCGTTTTTCTCTTCTATTCTAGCATATGTTATCATATCCTACGAGGAGATTAATAAATCTTTATCAGTCTCTTAACTAACAGATTAGGCTTAAGTATCTCTTGGCGCTTTCTATTCATTTTCAGAACTCTTAGCTGTGGAGTAGTAATTGTAATTAGGTATGAGCAGTTATCCATTGGTAACTTTAACTGATAGAGCAAATTTCTCTTAATAAATGCTTAAGCATTTGACTTAATTGAGTTAATTCAAAGAAGAAAATTTAAGTACATTGTATGGAAGCAATGTCATCTCAGCAGATAGTCTGACAGTTTTGAGAAGCCTTTATGAGAAGAATCTTTGTCTAGTTATCCCGGAGAGTTCGAACTGCTTAGATTTTCCATAAGGTATTTCAGGCTGCCTTACATCAGTATCATCTCTTGTTGTTACTGAAAATGTTATTTTCTCAGAGGATTCTTTTCCTACTAATAGCGAAGTTATTTCTTATTTAAATTCTGACTTGCATGAGTAGATCATAGTCTCTGCTTATTTAGCTGCAGATAAAGCAATAACACTCTTTTCGGATATTATTAATGAAGCCAACTAGAATGTTCTGTAAGATGGAGGACATACAGTCTAACTATTATTTAGCATTGGTGGGCCTGCTATTTTAGTATGTTTCATGCTATTCTTTTTAAGACAATGGATCAATCTGAAAAATCAGCTGAATTCCCTTAATAATATGCTTATTTTCATACCTGAAGATAGACTATCAGATGAGATTATGCTCCAAATGCTCAAGACTCTCAAAACATTTTGAATTCTTGTCATTGAATATTTGTTTAAAATAATGTTTACTTCTTTTGAAATCTTGTTTGTAAAAATATTTATTATCTTGCTACAAAGATGATCTCCCTTGTTGCTTGTTGGGCATACTATTGTATTTAACAAGAGCAAAAATAATGCATATCTTTTTGTTTAAAATGATTGATTAAATCATGGGGAGGATGAGCATTCATTCATCAAGGTATTTTTTGTTTCAAATCAAATCCTTTATCTCAAGCAGGCAAATATTCTTCAATCCTTGTGAGGGGGGATTAAAACAAATTCATAGCTTTCTTCATGAATCTAACTGAAATCAAAATTATGAATCTTCAAAATAATACAAAAAATAACCAAAAAAAAACAAGTAGAGTCATGGAAGAGATGCATCTATCAATTTTACATTTAAAAGACATCTAGTTTTTAAATCCCCTCCCCTACAAACCATTCTCGAGAAGCATTCATCTTGTCGCAGCTCAAATTAATCTTAATGCAGACGTTTTTTACTCCATATTTAGAATCCGTAATGGAAAGTTTCCATCGAAAGTATGGGCTCCTTCAATGCGAAGGTATTTGTCATATTTCTCTTTCGAGGATTTTTAGATCGTTCAATTTTTCACACGATGAATTCGCTTAAATTTGCTTATTCATCAATCCCCTTCGAAGTCATTTTGAGCAATTTGTTCCTTGTGGTGAGCATGTTTTGACCTCGATTTTCTCGTGCAACGTAGAAAGGGCACACATAGAAAAAACAAAAAATCCTCCAATTCCCCTCCATAGACGCATGCATAGCTCATCTTACTCTATTTATATATGTTATACAAAGTTCTGTGGAACATGCACATTCATTTTGAGCAAGTACACACATTGAGCTTTAGAAAGAGATTAAAAAGAAAAAGAATAAATGAAATAAATCTAAATTTCAATTTAAAAAAAAATAAACGGAAAATATTTAAAATTTCCAACTGAAAATAATTCCTTAATCGCCTTCAATTTGAAGGCATTGAGATTTTAAATTTGAAATTTCCCCTTTTCTCTCCCCAATTTCTTTGTTTTATTTTTTTTCAATTTAATTAACTCTCACAACTGTCAAAATTACTTAACTTTCCCAATTCCTTAGAAACTTCATAAACTTTGAATTTTTGCAGCTTATTAAACACAATCTCTTTAGAAATTACTTCCATATAAATTATCTCATTTACAAGAAATTAAGATTATTTCAAAATCCTATCAAAAATCAATATCAACCATGAGTGTTTTAAATTTCTTTATCGATTCTTTGTAAAGTCCCTTTGTCTTTTCTGAAGCTTCCAATTGCACCTTTGTCTATTCAATCTGTTGTAATTTTCCATTATTATCAAATATTTATTAAAAATTTTTACTTTTCTTCTAAGCTCCTCATTTTGATCTCTTAAGCTTGAATTATCATTTTTCAACTTTGCTTTCTGCCCTTTCAGATGATTTATCTTTTTTTAAAAGCCAATAAATTAAGATATTTAACAATACAATAATCCCAATGATTACCTCTTCCTTTTGGTGTTCTTATTTTCTTTCTGAATCTATCTTAGTCTGGTTTAGCTTGTTTTACAAAGAATTAGCTTTATCTGATAATGTTTTGATTTTAACAAGATATTTGGATATTCCAGTCTTTTCAGAAGAAATATCTTCATTAATTATGTTAATATTTTCTTTTATGCTTGCATTTTCTTCCAGTTTATGAACAAGAGCGTTAGAAATAATTGACATTGTATGTCTAAATGTCATCATTTAAGCTTCAAAATCATCCTCAGATTCGAATTTAGTTTAGTTGAATCTTTCTTAAAGTGCTGTCACTGCAGAAGCATCTAAAACTGGCCCAGAATAAGCAGGAACATTAGAAGAAAGAGGTAAATGTTTTGGACTTTAGTTGACGCTAGGTTTCTTTTGAATTTGAGAAGGTTTCTACAATGAAAGAGATACGATTCGTTTAGTTTACTATTGCCTCGAGAAAGATATCAGTCTAAAGCTTAGTGGAGAGAAAATCAATCTATTTAGAGACTAGCAAACTTCTGTGAGCTTTAAAAGTTCAGAGTCTGATAAAAATACAATAATATGGCTCAAAAAAATAGTCTTGCTTAATCCAATTAAAGAGTAAGGAGAAGTTTTAGTTCCTTGTTAGATTTGAGCCTCAACATTCCATTTAATTGCTTTTATCATGCTTCCTAGTTGACTTAGATCATTTTACAATTTTAAGACCTCACCTTAGTTGTAAGTATTCATGATTTGATATTTTCCCTTTTTTTCACTAATAAAGCGCGATAAATAATAAGAAAATCACTTTGATATATAATTTGTTTGCTATTTTGAATAAATAAGAATGAGTTATTTAGATTATCTGGTAAAACAAATCAAAAAGAGTAGGGAAACTCATTCTTTGATAATTTTTTTTGATTTTGTCATAACTTGAAATATAATTTTTGAGAAAAAATACATAAAAATTGTATTAAAACTGCAGAGATTTCATAAAAAATCTAACAAAAAACAGTAATTTATCAATATTTAAAACAATTTCAAGTAAATATCGACTAAGGTAAGGAATTATTATTCTTCTTTGAAGCTTTCAACTTGCGAACAAACACAGCATGTATCTCCCTGAAAAAAAAACAAAAAATAATTTATTACAAAAACAATTCCAATCTTTCAACAAGCATTTTTACTATTTCGCTGAGGAGAGATCCAGAAGATTTTTGCTTCTTTAGCTGTCAAGGAGTTTTTCTTGCATGTCAGTTTACTGTACAAGGGAAGACTACTAATCAAGAACTTTTAGTTTATTTTTCAAATTATTTGTCTGTTTGTACAAATGATCTAGCTTTATCTCCGTGAAAGAGGCAAATGAATTGGGGCTGTCAAATTCTTAACTGTTGTGCAATCTAAAAAGAAAAAGGATAAGAAGACAAATTCAAAGAGGTTTTAATGTTTTACAAATATGAACTGTCTAAATTGTTTGGACTCCTCTAAGAATTCTGTTTTATTACAATATCTTAATCTACTAAACTAGCTAAAGTGTTCTTTTTCCATTGTTTTCTGCTAGAATTAGTTAATTAAATCGTAGAAGCTGATTATTTAAGCTACTAAAGTTGTTTTGAACCAGAAACATCTCCAATTTGATATGATCTTTCTATTGACTTTGTTGGAATAGTTGATGAAGCTTTCTTGTGTTTGCTAACTACTTTAGCAGGCTGTGTAAAATATTGATTTAATTTTCCAGAAAGAGAAGTATACTAGCTTGTTCTTTCGTAAAACAATTAATTCGGCTATGTTTCAAGAAGAAATCGCTCAGATAATGATGGATTGAAAAAAGATGATTAAGTACTGCTCCTTTCTCGATCCAAAGGAAGATATGAAGATTATTGCAAGTTCGGTTACTTGAAACGATGCAATTGATGCTATTACTTGATTTTGTTGTCTTTCAAGAATTCAGATTATGAAGAATTATTGTTATTCCTATTGGAATGAGATGTAGACTAAAAAAGGAATGATTATTATTTATTAGCTTTTAAATTATTTTTCTTAGGTGAATCAACTAAAATCTGCTACACAGCACTTTCAATAGTTTTAATAGAGCTAGAATTAGACAAGAAGAACATATCCTTATTCTCCGAATAATTCAATCCAGGATTTGTTTTGATTGCTTTTGATAATAGATTCTAACTAGCTGAAGATTCATCTTAGGAAATTTACTATTAATGTTATTCTTCTTTTTAGAGAAACGAAGCAATATCGTGTTATATGATCTTCAGTGTTTGTCGTGATTAATCAGTGCAAGAGAAAAACTTAGAAGAATTCTTAAAATTACTTTTTGCTTGTGGACTTAGTGAATTTATTTTTGCAAGAGGGACATTCGATTTGGGAGTATGGCTAATTTATAAGAAATCGCAATGAAGTGTAGAATTACGTTTGGTGTTGGAATTAGAAGGCATTTGATTTAGGGGAGAAGCTTAATCAATAGAGATTTGTTGATCTTACATCTTATTGGAGGTTTAATGAAATATATTGTTTTCATTTTTATAGGAGAGATTGGTTTGTTCAAGAAATTTATCTTTAGTTAATAAAGAAAGTGTTTTAGTTTCTCTTCGTGAAACTTGATTGCTCTCATCCTCTTGTTAAGCTAAATAGTTAAAATACAACACAAAATGAGTTAACTTTTTTGTTTTTGGACAAAAGAATGATTAAAAATCATATTTTAAAAGTCATTGATATAATAGTTTCTTTACCATGGGATGTAGGTGATTTAGAATTCAAAAAGAGGCTTAGCGCAAACCCTTTTTTGAAAATATTCTTGTCCGTTCCACTTCCATTAATCCACATCTTTTAACTTTAGCTGGAAATATCATTTTTCTGTGTAATCTCTCCCTGCTGTGTTGCTATCAAACCAGTCTGTGAAGGTTATTTTTATTAAACTACCTCTCTTTTGAGTACTTTATTCATGAACCGATTAATAAGTGGAGCACATTTATATAACTTCATAATTTAATCTGCATTGTATATTTCTTCTCTTCTGGTTAATATTTTGTCAATAACTTCTTGTCTCTTCTTCGCATCCCTCGCTTTCTTTAAGGCAATATTTATTTCATTCTTATCATAAAGATCAGTTAATCCATTGAATATTCTATCTACATTTGATCCAATCGATATATTTGTTATCTATCGCGGTGTATCATTTTTCAGGATTATTTTTGTAAAAGTTTTGGATTCGTAATTCTAATGTGAAGATTCCTATTCTTATTGTTGTTGTCGTCCTTTTTCGTCTTTGAAAACTCTTAGGTTGGAATAGCTTCTTTCATCGTTTTCAGGATCTGTTTTTGTATTTATGAATTAGCTTTCTCGTTGTGTTGCTTTTTCAAGATCACGACTGGATTCAGAAAACTAACTTCTTTGAGGTTCAGTATAACTTGATCCATTAATGAATCTACTGTCATTCTTTTTCATCTTTTTTGTATGATTCAGCAAGGTATCTTCCGTTGGAATCTCCAAACCCTCTGATTTAAACGCCTTCTTCAAGTATTCTTATTTGAACTTCAGCAGTTGTGGTTACCTTTCAGTCATCAGCCTAACCTATTGAAAGTCTGATCTTTTGACTTTTTACTCCATTTGCAACCTTCGATTATTAAGTAAGGAGATTATTCTATTAATTGAAACATTCCACTATCACAATATTAATTGAATTAAACATGATTGAAAAATACTTGCTTTTCTTTATTACCACTGCTTGAATAATAAACAATTCCCCACAAATAATTATTAATAATATATTTTGTCTGTTTTATTTATTTTTTATGACTCTTCCCCTCCTTTTCTTGTTTAATAAAGATCATTTTTCAATCTAGATAAATGGTATGATCCACTTGAAAATAATAAAGAAATTAACGATATTATTAGTTTTATTTAAAAGCTGCTGATTTTTTTTCATTTCTTTTTCTTTTGAGCTAGCTTGTACTCAGCTATGATCCCATCTTGCACTTCCATTCCTCTTCTGAATTTCAATTCCTTCTTCATACGAACTATGGCTTCGTTGCATTTATCTACAAATGCTTTTTCTAATTGCAATTCTTCGTAAGATTTGAGAAGTTCCTCAACTGTCTGGATCGTTATATTCATTGCTTTGAGGTCAGTTGCCCAATCAGGAATAACAAACTTAGGTTCTTTCTTCTTTTTCTTTTTTGGTGGGATTAAGAAGACCTTCAAGTCAGCTGGCTTCTTGGTGATAGGATCAAATGGTTTCTTAGTTTTAAAGTCAATGTAGAGTGGTTCAATATATTCTGCGCGAATGGGATAATCCATGAACTACTTGTAAATATCCTAGGTTTAAATACTTCTTGCCATCTTTTCCTTCAGCGATTAAGCATCTTCTAGATAATTTGCTGCCACTTTCTTTTCTATCGCCTGAAATATTTTTGTTAAAAAATTATTTATCAGTAAAATAAATATTTTTTTCTTACAATGCTGATAAGGGACTCCAGGTTCTTGACTTGTTCAGGATTGCAAGTTCCAACATCAAGATTATCAAGCTCATAGCGAAGGTTACGCTCTGAGACGAGTCTATCAATTTAGTTCTGCATGAGTTCTAAAATATCAGGATCAAGTGTAACTGAACGTTTTTCTGCATCTTCACGAAGTTCTTTGATTCTATTGGATGATTTCAGAATTGTCTTGTAGCACTCAACAACTTTTAGAGAATCAATGAAGGCCTTGATTTCATTCTAAGTTCTCAGCCTCTCCTGAATAACTTTAGCTTCATTAAGGAGTTTTAAATCGATTTCTATTAAGAGAATGTTTTGTTGTAGTTAATGACTGAACTATTCGATCTCATTGAGCTTTTCAGTTAAAAGCTTATGATCATACTAGTTCATTCTTCCTTACAGCTACCCTGAATGAAGAGCTATGTTATCCCAACATTTTAAGCACTTTCCGTCTAATCTTTCTCTTTCGATGCTCTTAGCATTTTCCCATGTCCATTCTGTACGAAAGGAATTTGCTGAGAAGAACTACTTGCAAGTCGAACACTGATGCTTCTTAGCATAGTCACTGAAAGTCTAATCAGGCAAAACAAAAACAAAAATCAATTTCCTAAGTTGAAAAATATTTTAAGTTGACCTCTCCAGTTGCATGACATTTATGAGCATTTTTATGAGCTTTAATCAGGGCAATAATATCTGGATTTGTAGCGAGATCAAGCACTTCATGGCATCGACTATTTTTACCAGTGACTTCTACTCCAAGCATCATGTAGCATTAAAACACTTGCAAATTACCTCCACTTGCAGCCAAATGCACGCAGTTATTTCCAAATGAATCAATGTCATCCCAGTTCAATCCAGCCTGAAATATTTCATACAAAGGAATAAAATTATTGCAAAATAACAACATTTTTATATATAAAGGTTCAATTTCTGTTGATTTTATCCCAAAATACCTTGAGAAGAACCCAGACTACATTGAGATGCCCCTTGTAGGAAGCCCATTAGAGAGGTGTCTATTTTATGGAAGTGTTGATGATTCCCAGCGTAGCCTTTTTATCATGATTGCTGTCTTCTGAGTATATTTTATGCGCGTCGTTTTCAATAAGGAGTCTCACAATATCAATGTAGTCTTTGCAAGCAGCCCACATAAGCGCAGTCCATTTCTTCTTATCCTCAAAATTGATTGATGTAAACTACTTCTTTTCTAGGAGTTTTTTTAGTTCCTCAATCTGTCCCTTCGAAGCAAATGAAATGAGTTTATCGTTTCCTTTTTTCTTAAGTTCTTCCTCATTCTCTTCCTCTTCACCATCATTTCCATCTAAATCATCACGGTTATGGTTTTCCATTGTTTTTTATTTATTTCTTTCTTTGGGAAATTATTACTGTTCTTTAAAATTTCTAATAATTTATCTTTATCAATAATAAAACATGCTCTCCCCTTTTAATTTGACACCCCTCATTTCACAAATTCTTTCTCATCGTCAGTTGTTTTTTCTATCTTCTTTGTTTCCCAATCAGCCAGTGAATACAATTTATTAAGAATTCTTTAAACAAGTAAAAAATTATTTAAAATTTTCAAATATTTTTTGCGAGTTTATTCCCCAAAAAATCAAATCAAACCAAATCATTTTTCCTTTTTATTTTTCTATGTTTCCTTCTGATTTTTTACTAAAAAATATCACTCAAAAGATATTATTTAGAAGAACACTTCAATTCTCAGCAAACAATATTGCAATTTTTAGTCTTCTTTTCTTTTCACCTAAAACAATATGACTTCTGCTAGTATCCTAGTCCCATGTAAATTTCTAAGTCTCATCATGCACTTGATTATCACATGCTGCATCATAGCGAATTATGTAAATAAATAGTTATTTTTTGTTTTCTTCTTTTTTAATTCATTGTTGTGTCCATAATCATATTCAGGAAGATAACATACTGGCTTCAAATATTAGCTAGTCAGCTGATCAATGGAGCACAGCAAAGCAAAAGTAACAAATTCTTATTCTAGATTTGTCTTGTAACTTTGATTTACCGTTAGTATCCTTGCTGCGATGATAACTTCATTGATATTCCTCGTTCTTGAAATAATGATTCTTTTCGTTGGAATCAACATGTATTGTGACAAACTTAATATCGCCGAAACAGTAGCTCATGGTATTGGAGTTATCCTCTATTCATGGTTTAGCATCTAAAGCTGGACTTACACTGAAATATGGACACCCTGGGTCTTCTTTGCGTAAGCATTAAATAAATCCTTTTGATTGAATATTGTCAAAACTAACTTTTGCTTTTAATTTTTTAGACTATTTCCATTCATCTTAGAATGTTATTAAGCTTTGAAATCCTTCCTCTATTACAAGAAATTCAAAGTGTGAACTAGAATTTAATTATTTTTATGTCGTTCTTCCTTTTTCTTCTTATTTTTACAAAAAATAAATTGAAATCCTCATCTTTTTGTTACAAATGGAGCTTTTTTATTTATGGGCTAAACATCCGATAACGATTAACACAACAATAACATTCATTTCACAGAATATTTCATTCATCATTTTTTTTTGGGATCAAGCTTTAACTTTCTAAGGAATGGCTATTAGCTACTTTCGATGAAACTCATGAGGATAATTTGAAAAAATTGAAATTGTTTTGCGGGGTGAAGGGTTTAAAGACAGAGATGATGTCGTGTTTTTATGTTCTTTGGGATTATTTAGTGCTTCACTTGCTACAATCTATCTGAGTAATAGAGATTCATGAGAGCCTCTGGAGGTGATTGGCGAAACTTGATTTGGATGAAAAATGAGTTTTGGAAATTATAGAATTCCATTTTGTTATTGTTGATCAAAGCTGATACTTCGAATTGGCCTGTAGGTTCTTTAAGGCAAATTTGAATTGTAGGAAAGAGGTAGAATCTATTTATCAGGAGTAGTATTTGTTTTAAATTCATCTTCACAGATATCGTTGAAATTTGTTTGAGTCTGCATACATGAATTCGTTACTGCTTCATTCTGCAGAGACAATGCTCTGAAGTGTTTCGTTCGTTATTTTGAGAAATAAGTAATTCCTTTTTCATTTGTTTTGTCATCTTTTTTGTCTGGCACAATAATTGACTTACTTTTAAGGAATCCATTATCTCCTTCGATTGAAAGAAATTACTGTTTCAAGAGAGACTTGCTTCTCTTTTCCACCTGGAACTAATAGTAATTTGAAAGTATCATAGCTGATGGAAGGTGAGAAAACGATTAATCTAATAAATGATGATTTTTATCAGAAGTTAGACAATAATTCAGGGAGGGTTTCTTCATTGAAGAGCGGATTTTATCCTTCACTAGAACTAGAGCTGATTTGGATGGATGAAGTTCAAAAACTAGTTTCTAAACCTCTTTGTTTTCCTTCACTTGTAAGCCTATTTTAAAAAATCAGTGTTAATACGATGAAAGGAGGCAATAAATCAATTGAATAATTATGAAAATGGCTGTTTGTTGTCAAGATTGAATATTTTTTACCAAAATCTAAAAATATTATTGAGAAAAGAGTATTTTCCTCTCTCTTTTTGCTGTTTAAAATAAACTAAACATTAAAATTAAGAAAAATTTACGAATATCTTTTGCTGGCTAATTCTAAGGAGATTTTAACTTGAGGGATTTAAGTTGTTTGTGCTTTTGAAGCTGAAAGATATCTGAATAAGCGCCAATATCAAATTTAGCTAATTTTGTAGATTTGCTAAAATCAATTAGTGTCTAAGTTTTTAATAATTTATTGGATGGGTATTTAGGTATCTAACTAATATTTTATATTGGATTCTTTCTGGGAGAGAATTACTTGATATATTCTTAGTTTTTTTATGATTAAGTTAGTAAGATAGAGCTGATACTTATTGCATCTTAGACTTAGAAATTAATGGTTTCAGCAGGATTCTTTTGATCTTTAAATCCTGCTAGATTTCTTGATACAATAGGAGATAATTCCCTAGAAGATATTTGAAAAGGATGAATTGTTTTTTCTTAGTTTCTTTGAATAAATACCACTTTTGATTAAGCCTCGATATTATCTTTAGGATAGTGTTTAGAATTTTATATTGTCATATCGCTACTTGAAGCAATTATTCTACTTGCTTTTGGTGTTTCCGTTGTGTCTTTTGGTCTTGCAAGTATCAAAGAAGGAGAATTATCAGTCAAAGTCTTAATTGGAAATGAGAATTATTAAGTGTCCCCTAGTTATCTGACCTCATTAACCAAAGGCTCTTAACTTTTTTGTCTAATTCCTGCATTATCTTTACCATGATTGGAGATATTCTTTTCAACATTTTAGATTCCGGTATCAAATAAATCGAAAGATACATTCCCCTCTGGTTCCCATGCACACAACCCTTATTTGTTATTCTCTATTGATTTGGCTGAATTATATTTTAAACTTTTTCCAGACATCTTTATCACTTAGCAGCTCAGCTTGGTTTCTCTTTATTTTATGTTCTTTTTTTAACTAATTCTTTGTTTTTTCTCCCCTGAATTATTGTTCTTTGATCATAAACCACAAATTCATTACATATTAAAAATCTTTCTCAAAGTATTTCTCAATTGATCCAAAGATTAAACACTTTTTTAATCATAGTAGCTTTCCCTAATCAGACAATAAATTAAAAAGGAATATGCAAGCTCTGTTTATTTTGCTTTCTATTTTCTAATATTTTTATATTAATAAACTTTTCAAATTAAATGACTCCATTTTCTGATAATCAAACAAAAAGTACCACCATAAACTTTAACTTTATTTCTCTCTCTCTCAGCTTGCTTCAGATCCTTTTATTTGCAAGTAGAGTCCTTTGATCTATTTTATTCTAGCTAAGATTACCTTTCGCGTTTATTTCATGTTATGATTTATTTTATTTTGGGATAATGAAAGAATTAAGTGGCTAAATAACCTTTTGTTCTGATGTCTTTGAGACATCAAACGATGAAACATTATGTTGAGGTCCAACAATTTGAGCATCTTCCTTGCTGTTCTAGTGGAAATAAATTTATCTTTAAGAAGCTGAAAGTGTCTGCTACTATGGAATGTTTGACAGAGAATTACGTAAATTTTCGGTTTATTTTTTTTAGTTTGTGAACGAGTCATTGTATGGGTCATGAGCAAAAGATTAATGTGCAAATGACTAATGAGCAGCTTCTATTGTGAATTGCTAGCCAGATACAATATTCTTAAAATTGTTATTGTTGTTGTTTCCATCGAATGAATGATAAAGAGAGTTATTAAGATTTGGATCACCTTCTTCATTGTTTGTGCTGACTTGCCACTCAATCTTCTTTTTATTGATGAGTAAGGGATATGTCTGATTCTCTTAATTTTGGTTAATATAGTCCTTAAAAGTATCCAAATTCTCTCCACCATACGATACAGAAGGACATACTTCTATTACTCCCGTTTCTCTTGACTCTTTAGCTGATCATAAAATAGACATGAAACAAATGAAAATTGAATTTTTTATTTTACGTGTCATGTGCATCCATTTTTTATGCAGATTTGAGAGTTTTTGTATTGCATCTTCAGGTGAATATTTCCCAGTATTGTAGATAATTGGAGCGAATTCCTCTTACTCACTCACTTTAAGAAAAGCTACGTCATCTGTTTGTTCCAGCAAATCTCCCAGAATCTTTTCAAACATAAGCACATTATTCTAATCTTAGAAGTTGATATTTGGCTGCATGTTAGTGTCATCTTCAGTTGGAGCTACTGCTCTAACATTCGTTATGTGCCTTTTCATTACCCTGAATCTAAAAAGTATTTTCATGATTTTGAGTATTTTAACCTAAATAAATCCTTTAAAATTTCAAGGAAAGAGTATTTACTTTGCTTCAAATGCAAACTTGACATCTCCCCTTCGTTGGAACCAAACCAAAAAATCAAGAGACACCAGAGTGCTATTAATGAATCCTGGAGTCTCGATTTGCCTTTCAGGAAGGGCTTCTCCACAGAACGTTGAAGAAAATTCTGAAACCTTAGGCTTTTGAGTCTATTAAAGCAATTGGAGCTCCTCATATTCTACAAAAAAAATATTTTAGAATTTTCAAAACAGGATGTTAAACCATACCAAGGAGAGTAGCTCTTCCATTGACACTAACAAGCCTATAGAGTTCTTAGTCAAATGGGTCAATAATATCCACGCATTTTTAGGTAATTGATTTCCTATTTTCGCATGCATATCCAAGAAGAAGTGGATCAAGTGGTTTAACAAGTAGATCTTCTGCTCCGATGAAATGAATAAACTTATACTTCTTCTCTGTTCTGATAAAGTCACCTCAACGAACGCATAATTCAAGATAATTTCTTACAATTTAGCAATTATCTTATTTTAGATGAGTTTGAGGATTGAGTCACCTGTTCCACAAGGGAAAACATGGCATTGAGGTGTATCTTCTTTAAGAAGAACTTTGCCTCTCATATCAGTGATAGGATACATACCCTAATTCAGAATGATTCTTATAAATATTTTGATTTATCTTTTGATTTTACATAATTACTTGCTAAACAAAGGTGATATCTTATTCGTCAAAGCCAAAATAATCATTGGTTTTCCATATTTTTTCAATTCGGAGATGATTGGTATAATTGGTGAGGATGACTACTTGAAAAGAGTGTCTTTGTGATGTTGGAATCCCAGAAAATGCTTTTGAATTTTAGCAGAAATAAAGTATGTTAGATCTAAATGTATTAGTAGATTTTGTTTACCTATTTCTTTGAGAGTTTACAATCTCTTTCCAATAAGCTATTGAATGCACAGCCCTGAAGGTAATCCAATATCACAACAACTCTTGACCTCATCCAATCCGAATCGCACATTTCTACCTCCAGCCATCACCACCAATGCAACTACGAACAAATTACTTTCCTATTTTCCAAATATTCAGTAATGATCTACTATTGATTACCTTATTGATTGGCAATAAGATTGAGTCCTTATCGATAGAAGTTGCAGAATAACTCATAGGGTACATCTTCTACTGACAGAACATTTGAAATTGGTTTTAAAACATTCATTGAGAGTTATTCCAATGTTTCAGAGTTGAGAGTAATATTATCTTAAGTCTATTGAACAAAATGATGATAGAGCTGTAACAAAAAGAAGAGGGAAAAAAGGAATCAAAAAAGAATACAAATGTTCTGTTAATCAAACTGATATGGCAGCTCCATTGAATCATATTAATAATGAAAAATTGTTATTACAGAATCAATGACTTCCATTTCGTAGTTAATAGATTCCAACCCAGATAGGTATTAATGCCGCTATTCTATATTTTGAAATGTCTTGAGCTACTCGAGAAGGTGGAACTGCCCCATCGAAAGCAATCGCTGTATCAGATTATTGTATGCCCCTGAAATCTATTTCTCTTTGGGAAAAATAGAGTCATTTTCTCAAAAGAAATAAAAGATGTTCAAATATGTTGATTGAAGATCTACCCTTGCATACTGTGATTGCATATTGCTCTAGTTTTTTGTAAGTAGAATTTCTATTGAAGTCTAACTCTGCCACCTCCTGCATGTTGGATATTGGCTCATCATCAGACTTGCTCACCATTCCGCAGATGTTCTGCCCCATGATTAGCTACTTCCTTGAATAATAAACGCTAAAAGATTGATTGATCTAACAATTATCTCAAATGTATTAGGAATTACATTCTAAATTCACCAGATAATTGAATTTTAATTCTCAAAAAGAAAAAAGAAGAAGGATAATTTGATTGTATGCTGGCTTTTCAAGAATTTTTAGAGGATTTGTGAAAGGAATTATGACTTCAAAAATATTGAATCTGACACAAATATTAACACTTTGCATATGAAAATGATTTTTTGGGTGAGCAATTCTATAAAAGCAATGTAACAAAAACCATGTTAGTTGACTACATTATACATGAACGGTTTAATTTCTCAAAGATGTAACGATTTGACATACAGCAAAGAGTCATTTTTATTGATAGCCTTGTTGATATTCTCAGAGGAAGTTTTAAACGCATCAAAACTGTCAACAAATGCCTTTGATTATTCATAGAGATTGCTTTTAGAAACGATCTCCACATCAATCTTTTCTAAAAGATCTTTCCAGTCTTCCTTGAGACAGAAGTTCAGATAGTAAGCATCAAGCACAGCCTCAACCCATTCACAAAGCTACAAAGAACAAAAAGAGAAAGCAAGCATTAATATTTTAGATTGTTTGTAAATCAATGTGATCTCTCTTCATTTACCATCTCAAAAGTTGGAACAAGGGAATCTTCTGCTGATGGCACTAGAGCTACATTGCGAAGGAGAATGAGAATTACTTCAAGAAGTGCAACAACATTCGTGATTTAGTTTCTTCTTAACTCCCTAATGAGATTGTTCTTGGTGCTTAATTACAAAAATTGCAAGCCATTAGAGAGATACATATAAAAAAGGATTCAAATTGCTAATAATTCTACCTGGAGGCAGTCAATATTGCAGCTACAAGTGCAAATGAATCTTAGGCACTTTGTTTCTTGATAATCTAATTTGAGAAACGTCTATTAACTGCCTTATCTTAACCTGAGAAGCTGAGTTAACCAAAGTTATTGAGTACTTAATTTAGTAAAAACACAATTGATTTCTCTGGAAGATCAGTTTGTTTGTTAGCCATAACAGAAGCGATCACATCAGCTTTTCTGTTTCCTCCAGCAAGCGTGATATATTCATGGAGATGTTCAGAAGCTGCTTCAAAGCCACTGCTAATCAAATCATTGCACACAGTAAATGCATTCTCAACCTTTTTGTTCTTGTTGTTTCCACCTTTGAGCAGTCTATTAATCTCTTGCAGATCCTTTATTTTCCCTGCAATATCTTTCGCTCTCGATGAAGCCACCACATTTGAAGTGTTTTCGATTTGAATTTTTTAAATTCTAAACGAATTGTTGCTAGATGTTCCTGCAGCTGCTGCTTCCAGTGCTGCCTTAAGCTATTGTGATAACTGTTTTTATTAAATCAAGAGATATCATGAGATGTCATTGTTAGTTTTGAGAATTGTTTTACTTAAGCGGAGTATGTTTGATCCATTGTCTAATTTTAACTTTGTTAATTTTGCAAGAATGTTTATGATGATTAATAGCTTTTTTGTGATTAATTAATCCTAATATTTGCTTTAAGTGGAAGCAAAAATAGAATACAAAATATTGATTCTTTTCAAAGTTTTCCCTATCACAAAAAACAAAAGTAGAAATGAAAAAAACATAATCAAATAGCTTGTAATTTTATTAAAATTTAGATTATTATTCAATCTTTTTTTTTGCCGTGAATCAAAATCAAAAAACAATTAAATCAGAAACCCAACTTGATTTGTGAATTTATTTTGGGTAACTGCTTGACTAATCAATCATTCTTATCATAAATCACTTAACTAGTTCATAAGAGATTGGAAAAATAATAAACTAAACTAAAACCTCAGAAATGATTCCCTACTATTCGAAAGAACAAGTGAACGATATCCTTGCCAAAAATAAAGAAAAGGCGAGACAGGAATTTGAGAGCATCTCTTATGTTGAAAATAAAAAGAAAACCAGGCTCAAACCTGAAGAAGTCGAGAACTTACTCCCTAAGATTAAACCGAAAGAAGAAGTATTTGAGGAGATGAAACAGCATTTCAAAAATTCATGGAAAAGTATGCTCAATTACCATGTTGATGCTTGAACAAAAGATGGGTTTGGGTTTAGTTTTATGTCCTTCTTAGTCATATATTTTAACTTTTGCTAGGCCCAGGATAATTAAATCGAGAATTCAGCACTGTACCTGTGCTGAAAGCGTGTGCCTTAACAAGCTGGCAAATAGATAGAATTAGCTTAGCAGAACGTTCTTATAAATGCCCAAAAGGTAAGAAAACACGCAAAAAAAGATAATAAAATGAATTTATTATTAATAAGAGCAAAAAGCAGTAAAATAAGCAGCAATAAGATGATCACTAACAGGATAACACAAACATTATAATTTATTTTTTTATGAAGGTGACAAAGGCTTAAAAATCAGGACACATGGCGCTGAATTTCCTGCACCCAGCAAAGATGAGCTTCCTTAGAAATTTCAGGATTATTTAGATGATTTTTCATTAAAATACGAAGAATTTCGTTTTAGACCTTCAAAATATGGCAAATTGCCAATTGATGAGAGAACTGAAACATTTACTAATCGAAAGAAAGAACCTTTCCGTCTTACAAACTCGAAACAAGCAAACGAATTTGGATTCGATAAACATTCGACTTGGGAAACAGAAATCAATTCACTAACGCAAGCTAGCAGGAATAAGCTTTAAGCTTTAACTTTAGGGAAAACTGCTAAGATTTGAAACATAAAAATAAGGAATAATTTAGGGTTACATTTCATGTACAACTCTTTGTTGTGTGCTGTTAATATGCGAACATAGTTAAGACAATTAGTTGGGAAAGTTTAGTTTGTTACATAATAGTTTCATACAGGATTACTTATGAAAAAGAAATGGTTAACCATTATTTCAAAGGGAAATATCTCAAATAAAACGTCAATTAAGGTGAAATTATATTAAACAATTACAAAAAATGAATAAAAAAAACATATTAGAGTTTTTAGATTAAGTTAGAAAAAGAATAAATGAGGAAATTTGAATAAAACACAAAAGAGATTGTTTGAGATGCAAAATAAAAGACTGTCAGAGTATTATTAGTTGTTAGTGTGGGAATACACTTGCTAGATTAAAAAGGGGAAGGTAATTAAGGAGTTTAGAAGATAAAAAAGGGGGGTAAGAAAGAAAGAATAATAAAAATAAAGTCAAAATATAAAAAAAAACTAAGGTTGCGCAAGCAAATCAACAGAGGTGAGTGGTGAAATGGAGCTTAAAGTCGGCAAGCTGTTTAAGCTGACTCGTAAACTTGGATCGGGAGCATTTGGTGAAATTTTCCAAGGCATCAACATAAAGAACAATATTGAAGTTGCAATCAAGCTGGAACCTGTTAATACTAAACATCCTCAGCTCTTCTATGAAGTTAAACTCTACCAGTATCTTCTTCAAGATGAAACCGTCATTGACAAAGGAATTCCACAAGTAAAGCAATGCAATTACATAAATATAATGTATTTTTATGGAAATATTTCTCTAAACCCTCTCATCTTTTGAGCAATATTTTGATTTTAAAGTTCCTATTTTTAAACTATAGAGAATATTGTTTTTGTATTATTCTCTAGTAAAAGTTCAAAAAAAGAGACACACATCTTCTTTTATTTATTATTAATTACTCCTGCAAATTTTAATTTTTGAGATAGATTTCAAGATTGAAAAGAATTATTTACTATTTCGATTCTGAAATTTATGCTTTCTTTTTTGTTCTAAAATAAAACACTTTTCTAAGACATTAATAAACATCACTCTCTTCCAAAGAAGCATCTCTTGCTTAATAATAAATATGTATTTTCTTGTAACAGGTCTACTACTGGCAAACTGAAGGGGAGTATAATATCATGGTTATGGATCTGCTAGGTCCTTCTCTCGAAGATCTCTTCAACTTTTGTAGTCGCAAATTCTCTCTCAAGACTGTTCTCCTTCTTGCTGAACAAATGATGCAACGAATTGAGTATGTACATCACCGCCATTTCCTACATAGAGATATTAAGCCGGATAATTTCCTGATAGGTTCGACTAAAAGAGCAAACAAAATTTTCATAATTGATTTCGGTTTGGCTAAGCGTTACTTATAACGTGATGGTACTCATATTCCCTATCGTGATAGCAAGAATCTTACAGGAACAGCGAGATATGCTTCCATTAACACTCATTTAGGTATCGAGTAAGGAAGAAGAGATGATCTGGAATCTCTAGGCTATGTTCTGATGTACTTCTTGAGAGGATCTCTCCCTTGGTAAAATCTCAAAGCAAACAACAAAAAAGATAAGTATGAGAGAATCATGGAAAAGAAGCTGTCCACACCTGTCGAAGTACTCTGCAAAAACTTCCCTGATGAGTTCGTTAAGTATCTTGCTCATTGCAGAAACCTACGGTTTGATGAAAAGCCTGACTACAATTACTGCCAATAGCTCTTCAAGGACAGATTCTAGAAAGAAGGATATGAAAAAGACTTCAACTTTGACTGGAACAAGATCGCAAAGGAAAGAAAAGCAGAACAAGGCACAACTGCCAATTAACCGCAATAAACAGAAGATCAAATCAAAGTTTAGGTAGGAATATGTTGATTAAAATTGTAATTTAATTTGGATTATTTTTGTATTCAAACAGCGGTACTTCAATCTGCAGTGAGACTTGAAGTCCACGGGGTGCCATTGTTTTCCTTTCGAAAACGATCCACATCATCTCTCTCTCTCTCATTTATTTGAGGAATATCCTTGAAGGTTGCCAGAAATAATAATCATCTTAATAAACATAAACATAAATGAACTCCTATACATACTAATAACGTAAAATTATTATTATTATATTTTAACAAATATTCAACTTGATTTATCCTTTTTCAGAGTGTAAAAACCTTCGAGAAATGAGAGAATGATGTTGACGTTTCAGAACTTGAATGAAAGGGTCTAACCTTTTTATTTAAAGTCTTCTGAGAAAGGAATCTTTAATCTCCCGTTTGGGGTGTTTTAATAGGGAGATTGTTACCTGTCGCCTCCCAATTTATTTAACCTCCAAAAACAACTTGTCAGACCCATCCAAAAGTCCGATAAAAATACATAATAATATATTTTTTATGCTTGCACAGGCATACCGCATGCTGAGAAGGAAGACCTAATTGAAAGAAGATTTTGTGACTACCCTTGCACCTCTCTTTTTTATTTCTTTTCTTTTGAATTATAAAAACCAATAGTCATGTATACATAACTCTTTACCTCTTTAAACCTCTCAAATTATGACTCAAACATAAAACAATTATATTTTTATCTTTTCTAATAAAATAATTGGGTAAATGTACAACAAAAATCCCATTTAATGTGATCAAACCATTTAAAAATAATCCATTTTTCAAATATGAATCATTTTAAGGCTTCCAATACAATTCCTCAAGCTTCAAAACCAAATAGGAGAGGAAGAATAGGATTCCTTTAGCAATCTCTATCCCATTCTTCTTATCGTCTTCTCCTTTCTTTTTCTTGTTGGTCCTATTCATTAGTTTGTTTCTAAGATTATTTCGTTAACTCTATTACTGATCTTAATTTATCACCTTTATAAATTCCATGTTCAATCTTTCGAATTATAATCTCATGCTCATTATTTTAGTTATGTTAATCATTGATCTTATTTTAGTATCCATTCAATAGTTAGACCTCTCTGCCATTCAATCTTGCTTAGTTTTCTTAGTTTATCTCAATATTATCTTCCTTGCCACTTCCTCCATCTAAATATACTTCTTTTTCATTTCTTGACTCAAGATTATTTTTCATCTGGAAATAATTAATGTTTTGATTCTCTTCCTCATCAATTTCTTCCAGGCCATAAGGATACATATTTCTCATAGAATTAACCGGTTTCTTCAAACTACTTTCTTAGACTTAAACAGGAAAGTTTTAAGAAATCTAAAATGGATTAGTGCTCTAATCTATCTTTTAATGTTAATTATTTTTAATTTATTTATCTGAGAATATCTCTAAAGAGTCCTAATCAGGCGACTAAGACCCTTTAATCAATTCTTAGCTTTACCTAGACTCTATTTCCTAATCTCTATGAGTAAAATTATTTCCATTTTTTTCAACTAATCTGTTATTCTCTTCAAGACGATAAATGTCTCCAAAACACTTATCATCTCCCTCCTCTTCCTCATCATAAAGAAACATTTTCTCTTCCTAATATTTTTTATCTTTTCCATCAGATACAACACCAATTTCCTCCTCCTCATCTTCTTCCTCTTCTAAGCAATGTATCTTTTTTTGAGGTATTTTGTTCATTTTCTTTCCATTTTTTCTTTTTTTTAATTACGAAATTGATTTTTTTGATTTTTCTTACAGAATCTAAATGCTACTGCTGGAACCTTCTTCGGAAGATAAGCCATCATCAGTTATTATTATTGGATTGTTTTATTCTTCTTCTAATGGATTTTCTATTACTTTTGGGCAAAATTCACAGTGTTTTTTATGATTCTAGAGACTATTCAAAGGTCCTTCCCATTGGCAGAGTTCCTATTCGCAGACAACAATTTATTCATCTATTATCTATTCTGCAAAGACGTTTCGGATGAACTTTTCAGAAGGGCTTAATCTTTATCTGCAAGTAGGACAGAACTTGCTTTTTATATGACTTGTTACAATGCAATGTTTGCAGAAAGTATGCCCGCAAGATATTATCACAGGTCGTTTGAAGATTTCTTAGCAAATCGGGCAGAAAAGAACTTAACTGAGATTCCCTGGATCCTTGAAATTTCTGTCATATTTTTTCAGACTCATATTTTGAGTGTTTTTTGCATTTTTTTAAAGATTAATTATCAATTCCCCCCTTAAATCTGTTCAAGCTACTGCTTTCAATCGTTCATCTAAATAGAACAATTATATTTTGCAATTATTTCATTAATTTCCTCATATTAATCATAAATTTGAAAAAGTTAAACCAAAATAAACCAAATCAAACATAACATTAATAATCTTATTTGAGATTCTTTAATCCCTCTTTTTAGCCTTAATTCTCTAGAATTAGTTGAAATAAATTCTAAAAATTTTTCCTTTGCTTTCAGTTATTTGTTTCTTTGAATAGTATTTCTCACTCATTTTTTATGAATATCATTTTGAATCTCTTATCTAGCAGGGTAATAGATTTTCAAGAGATCTGCAAGTCTTAATTGGAAGCTGCTGAAAAGTAAAATCAATTGATCTTATTCTTTCGCAATGATTGCTAGGTAGTAGCGGACATCATAAGGAGTCAATCCCTTTTCAAAATAATCCAAAATGAGTTTAACTTTTACAATAAAAAAAGAATTTACCTCATTGATGAGAAGATCCCTGATGTTATGCACACAAATAAACTATTTTTCTTTCTTTCCACTGAGCATCTTCTTTTCAATCAAAACGCCAACATTCTTGGTAATAACCAAGCTTTCTTTGACAAACAAATTTTCAGAAAAAAACAAAGGTTAAACAATAATTAACAAAAATCAAAAAAAGGCAATTGAAATGAAGATTTAATTTATGATTTCTTGTATTTTTTAGTTTGTCTCTTTTTCTTTATGAATAAATATCTAATAACCCTGCTGATTTCTTTGTAAAAGTATGCAAATTCTGTTCACCTTTTTTGATGATGCTGCCATTAAATTACAAGAGAATGAGGTTAACAGCAGCCAGTAGAAAGATAAACGATACAAATTTAAACGTATCTGAGAGAATAACTACAATATTAAGGGTATTAGATTTCAAGAAGAATCCACAAGCTAAAATGATATTTATCGATAGCCACAAAAGATTAAACCAGCTTGACTAATTGTTGTAGACTGTGAATTTAGTTAAAATGCCTTTCTTCTCGCATATTCTGATGCGGTACTTTCCATAGTAATCTTTTCGCTCAATATCGTCGTTCTTCATTTTTAGACAGAGAGGAGCGTTTAGCAACAATTAAGTGAATATTTTTTGTTCCCTTTTTCTATCCGAAACTATTAATCAATTTTAAATATCCCCTCGTAAGAACATGAACAGATGATAGATTGTAATCTCATAAATTAATATTTAGATTTTCAATTTAGCTGAAGCAAAGTAAAATTAAATGTTTATTTGTTACTTTGCTGAATGAAATGGATAAGGTTTTGATGAAACTACTCAAATGAAAGATATTAATAAGGAGTGTTGATTTACTAATATTATGATAAAAGGATAGCATTAATTGTATGTAATTCTTTTTGCTTTTGAAGTTTGTTTCAATTCAAAGAATTTGGAAGGGCTAAATAATAATAATAATCTGCAAAGATATTTAGAATGAGTGTTATTATTGACTATGCTTTTTGTCTGATTTATGCGGCAGTATTCCTTGGTGTCATGGGACTAGAGAAACCACTCAAAGGTATCCATTTCATTCATGTATTGCTAAAGATGTTCAAGAAATAATACAATTTCAAGCTTCGTATTATTTCTCTACCAAATAACCTTCCATAATTGAAATGAAAAGGACTCATTCCAAAGCCAAAAGTGCAAGCAAGTGCAAATCCATCTTTTGAAGAAACACAGCTCATGAAAGAAGCTACATTTTGTAGAGACTAAAGGAAAATGTAGCTGAGAATAGCTCTTGTGTTTTGTGCTTGTCTGCTGCTATCATGGCATAATTATGCTCGAAAATGTGCTGACGAGACTATTACATAATGCTTTCACTTTCCGCTGGATAAATCTGCTCTTCTTTCGACTATCAAAGCCTTGCTCTTAAACTTTACTCTCTTTGTTGGGCCTCTATATTAAGATTATAAGGTATTAAGTTAATGAAAGCAATTTTCCAAAATACTTTTCTCTGTTTTAGAGTTCAAAAATTCGAAGAAAATTCAAAGACTTCGATTTCAAACGTTTTCGCTGGAACGAATTCAAAAGAATCGTTATGGTAAGAACAATAGGTTAAATCTTTTTGAAACCTCTTAATGAATAACTGTTCTTTTCTCAGGGACCTGTGCTAGAAGAATGGGTCTTCAGAAATCTCATAAATAACCTCATAAATAAGAATTTCGAGAACAATTGGACATTCATTTGCTTCTCAGCAACGATTTATTCGCTAGGTAGATTTATCCCTTCATGAATCTAAATAATGATGATTAGTTTAACTTTTCTTAGTGCATCTTCACAATTATAAGCGATTTAAGAAAAGACTTGAACCATCAAAGGCTAAGCTAGCAATAGGTAACCAAAAAACATGTTATTGTTCATATTTGAAGAAACAATTTTTCCAAAAGGAGTTTAAATGGTGATAAGTTTCTTATTTGGTGGGCACATGGCATACTTATTCACAAAAATTAGATATATAGGGGCTGGTTTCATTATGCATGCCTATTGTAAATTCATGGGCATCCCAAATATCATAGCTCTCCTCAGGATGGATACACAAGAAGATCTCATAGCTAAAAGTATGAATTATCATTTCCAATATTCACTTCATAATCTTAATAACGCTTTTGAAAATGATAAAAAACACAGAAATAATGATGTATTATGCTGGAGGAATTGCTGGATTTCTAATTGAATGTATTTTGCTAATCGAATGAAGAAAACAAAGGAGCTAATTGAGTTTTACTAACTCGAAAACACATTTCTTTAGCTTAGAAATATTTCCCCCCCATTACAAATTATTCCTATGATCAATAACCATTTGTCCAAGCCTATTATTTATTTGTCCTTACTTCTTGCATCAAGAACTTTCAAATAATTAGTTTTAGAGATTATGGGAGTGTTTAAGAAATTATACGCAGCTTTTGCAGTTAAATTTAATTTTCAAATTCAATAAATAAATAGTAAACCACCAAACAAAACGAAAAAGAAGCAGAGAATAATCCTATTATTTAAACGTCTCTTAGCAAAGCAGCATTGTTTTAGGTTAGTAGGAGAAGATCATGATATCAGTCCTGCAAGTTTCTAGCTACTATTAGTAGTTCTTCGAGAGTATGATTTACGAATCTGTCAAGCATAACGATAATCTGCTCACAGAATGGCACTACTTTACATCACTTCTGAAAAAGGAACCTTTAGATATCAATAGAATTCAGACTTATCTTGGCATTCTAGGGCTTAAAAAAGCAAATAATTCTCAGAATTCAGAGCCAAACATTGACACTGACTATGAAGAATCTGAATCTTCATCAGAAGATGAGTAAGATTTTGAGCAAAAAGAGCAAGAAATCTAAGAAAATAATTCCAAAAAAACCTTCCAAAAAGCAGTAAGAAAACGAAAAATCCCAAACTAATTCAATGAGGAGGAAGATGAAAATGAAATAAATAGAGGAGTAATGGTATTACAGCAACGATAGAACTATGAAGAACTACCTTCTAAGAATTACTAAGGTACACCTAAACGTTCTACTTCTTCAACTGGAATCAGACGTGATCAAGATGCCAGTGAGCTAATTCATGATAATCCTAGCCCAATTCTTAAGGAAATCACATCTAATTTCCATAATATTTAATCTAGCACAAACGGGCATCACACTCGTAAATCGATTCTGAAGTAAATCATCTAAAATGATAACTAAACTAATTCAAAAGAATCAACTTACAAATCGAACAGCGAAAACATCTACAACTCCATTTAAAGTAGAATTAACCATAAAAATAACAATTCAGACACAAATAATGCTGATCTTTCATAGTAAAATATCTGCTCAGAGAAGAATCTCAGCAACAAGAAAAATACAATAATCTCTCACAATTCAACTGATATTAACCACTAAAAGGGCATTATCAACTTGTAAAGCAGCTTTGGTGGCAATAACTGTTCAAATACTCAAGGGAAAAACAGCCTTCACAGTCTTTAGAGCAGTCAAAGTAGCACAACAACAAACAAATAACAGAAATAAACTGTAACTGTTAGCAAAAAAGATCTACTTAAAGGACTTTCAGTCAATTAAGTGCAAATAACATCAACAAGTTAAGCTCCTTTTCAACTTAAAGATAACATCTTGGGTAATTTAACTCAATCAAACAGAAGATTCACTGAAACACCTTCAGGGAAAAAAGAAATAACTCTTCTCAAAGCTACTCCTCGTCAAGTTTAGGGTTAATTAAGTTAGAATACTTAGAATTACCACGGATAATTGAACTAAATATCAAATATAAATTCAACAAAATCAACAATTGAAACTCGATCGATTTCAAAAGAACAACTACCTTAGACGATCGATCAAGACAATAAATTGACAACTCCAAAGTAAATTTCATCATAACTGGAGAATAATAAAGACAAGGGATTGCTTTAAGCAGAAGAGTAATAAATTGAGCAAAATTAACTAAAATCCAAAGATGCTTCCTCTGTTAAGAAAAGTTAAGTAAGAGTAATTTATCGATAAGAAGATGTGACTATTCCTCCATCAACTCCAGCTATTCTATCTAGATAACCTAAAGCATTGCATGTAAAACAAAATATATTTACAAAAGCAAACTCATTTTTTTTTTGTTTTTTTGAAGGAAAATCATTAAGAAAATGTGTAGATATCCCAAATTCCATCGACTCCACCTCCACAGTTTAAGAACTAATCAAGTTTTCAATAAATTACTGAAAAAACTTCATAATAATAACAATAAAAACAACCTTAACTATTCACAGCCGATCAACAGAACTAACACTAATCATCTCAGACATCTTACCCTCCATCAGTTACACTTCTAAAGCAACAACCTTAACCATCATCACCCAACATCCTTCCTGTTTCACACATATCAATACATTCTCCTGCTCAACTTCCTTATGTTTCATAACAAGAAACTTCTCCTCTGCAATTCTAGCGATAAATTGAAAAGAAAGAATACTTATTTCCAAGTTCGTAACTGAAAAACTAAATATCTGGATTGCTTTCCCTCTTCGAAGAGCATCAAATTCAAATCAATTAATTAATTTCACATAACTCCTCCAATGTGGAACTGAATGCTTCATCTTAATCAGCGTTACAACATTCATTTTCCTACCCATAGAGACAACAATCTTCTCGGTTCCCTTTAAATTAACTTCTTTATGGCCCTAAATAAACACCTGCAAATGGAATTAATCCTATTCCATCCTAAACAATAGCCTTTTCAAACAGAACTAAAATCTCCCCAAATATTACTAAATAGCCCTAATAATATTAGCTGCCTGCCTTTATTCAGCAGACTAGTTCTTCAGAAATACCATTCGGAGGGCCTATTCCAGTAGCATAATATAAAGTATCTACATAACAGCCCACTCGTCAAACAAGTTACACAAGCAATAATTAGCCATTTATATCCTCCCAATGTATTAATTCTACATCTCCTATGTCAGTAAAAGGCACTCTAACTCAGCCTTTAGTTTAGTTTAGAACCGGTGAGCGATCTGCTTCCCATTATTCTAGAGAAACATGTCCTTAGGATAATCAATCAAGAACATTCTTTAAAAGAATGAAAACATTTGATAATTACACTCTAGATACCTCTCAAGGAGGAGTAGCTCCTAAATGTCTCAACAAAACAATGGATGAGACTCTCTCCAGCAACAGTAACAACAATCACAACAATAGTTTCACAAGGATCCCAATGAACACCAGTAAAATCAGTGTTAACTAACCTGTTTAGCAAATCCACATCGCTAATAATATCAACAACACAAGCATGCATGAAACAAATCGTCTTCTGACTCACAGCACTAATAACCTTCCGCATAATGAATCAATGTAATCTCGAAAAAGAGGAGACTATTCTTTCCCTGATTTAAAAAGTTTCAACAAGTTTATTTAAAGATGATTTGTCTGCAAATATGTATTGTACTTTCAATAAAATATTCGTAGTTTCGTGTCTTCAATGAATTCTCTCTGGTAATCTATTTTTTTACATATTTACATGATTCATTTAAGATATTCCAATATCTTACTCGTTTTCTATTAAAAGTATCATAAAGAAAGTATCGACTTGCCTTTTAACTCTCTCAAATCATACAAAAAGTTGCATTTCTTAAAAAACAGTAAATTACACTACGCTAATAGCCACAAACACGCATACATAACATAAATACGTTCCAAACTTCTTGCGGCATAGATTAAGAGAGACTTTTCATAAGGATTAAGTAGCAACAGATTCTTAATTTCCAAAATATTATGAAAACTTCTCTTAAAAATTATATTATGGATATTTTCTCAATAAAAAAGCACTATCAATAATCACTTCCCCTTCTTCAAGCTTCGAAAACGCATCTAACCTGCAACTTGTTACCTTGCCTGAATCATTCTAAACTGAACTATGTTTAGTTCTATTCCTAAGTAAATCGTTATTATCCTAAACTTTTTAATCAGCAAACCCTTCATCAATGTAAATCTACTCTTCATGATCTTCTTCTTAAATAAAATCCTAATCGTTCATTTTAAGTCGATTGGATTCTTTGAGTTAAATTGATTGAAGTCCAAGATTCTTCTTAAGAAGGGAAGGTTTTTAAATAATAACTTAATTCAATGGAGTCCTATCTATGTTGAGTCGTTATTCATAAGATTTGTTAATTTTAGTATTTGATATCAACGAGGAGTTATTGTTGGTATTAGTAGCATCATTAAGATTTTTGGAGATAAGTTAGTTTGATTTGAATTAGTTCCAAATGGTATTAATATCTCCATTACTCTCTTTTTCCTCACTAAAAGATGCATTTTCTTCATCACTAAAACCTTTGTCTTTGTACAATCCCGCAATACCCCTTTTTAACTCACTTCGCTGCAACAACAAATATGAAAAAGTAACTTATCCCATGATTGAAATTTCTTAATAAAATTCAAACCTTTTTAGGTAATCCATCCTGCGATACAGCTTTACCATGGAACACACTCTTCCCAAATATATCTAGATTCATTTCATTGAGTGCTTATTCACGTTATTTTGTTCCTTCTTCAGGTAAGGAATGTGTTCCTTCCGTTAAGAATAAATTATCATCATTATTTCTATTTTCTACACTACGATTCTTCTCCAAGTTTTTAGCAACACCAATTTTGATAAAACTACTCAAAGAAGTCTAATTTTTACCTTGAGTTAATAATCAAATTTTTTGTAAATGTTTAAAAATATATTTACTACTTTTCATTCAATTTTTAAGTAAATGCTTTTTAAAAAAATCTCAAAAAAAGGGGGAATTATGGATAATTATCTTGAATGCATATCTAAATTACTAATTAATGATCCAGATTGATGTTTCTTATGCTTCTTCTTTTCTAAATTCATCACTTTTGTCTACAGTGATAAGAGTCCTCCAGTTGCAGCACTAATTGATTTACCATAATTTTGATTGCTCCCATCGATATTCAATCCTTCAATAGACTTGATTTCTTTGTATGGTTACAGTGTCTCAGGGTCTATTTCTGCTTTGGCTACACGAAGAGAAGTGTTTTCATCCATACTATGAAAAACAATCGAATATTTAGAGCAGTTAACAGTGTATATGATTATTTCAAAATTATTTTTGTTTAAATCGTGAAAATATTTGAGAAAGTGTTTACTCTCCCAAGAAATCCAAGTTGAATGAAGGCGAGAGTAACTTAAATATCAGTGGAGTAACAAGGACATTATCTTCAAAGTCCTTCCAATTGAATGAATTGATAACATGTTCTGGATTTTTATCAACATATTATTGTTTGATTGCTTCCAGATCATATGAATTCAGATGAATTACTCTCTCCGTTAGAGGACAATATACGAACTAAAACCGGAATGTAAAAAATGCCTGCTCGAATTTTTAATCATAATTCGCAGGCACCTCAAAGTTCTTTGATCTCATAGAATACAGACATTTCTTGTAAGACTTGTTCTCCCCAACAAACTTAAACGCTGTTTAGATCCCCATCTGTTTTTAATATTTTCAATCCAAAAACGATCAACAATTATGCTGTTATGCTTCCAAATCTATTTGGTCTCCAAATCCCAACAGATTAAGAAATATTTTCCTCAAATATTATTGATATTTTTATGATCATACACGCTTGATTGAAGGGAGGTAATCGCACCCAGCAAAAATGCAGGCAGTGAGAAACATATTGCTATCCCATAGACTCATGTTGATATCCTTGCAATGCTTGAGATTATCAATACAGATCTCGTCACCAACGTCTTTTTGTTCACCTTTGTATAACTAGTTTTGTAGAAAAACGAATGAAGAAATCATTTTGTTTTCTAGATTTTTACTTTAAACAAAACCCTCTTGCATCCGAAGGCTAGAAGATCTGAATCTTCACTGAACACTACATCTACGTAATTCGTTCTGCTTAAGAAAGCCAACTAAGCATCTGCTTCATATGGGCTAACAATGCACTCGATATTACTCCGCCCTTTGATTGCCTATTCAAGTTGAAATTAAGAAACTTTTAAATGCTTCCATCAACAAAAATTTATTAAAAATTGACTTGGATGAATTCATAGGCCATTTGGGGTGTCACGTCAATTGAAGATGCGAACTTCTTGTAGGCTAAATCTTTTTTACCTTCCGCGAATAACTTCTCAGCTTCGATCTTGCTTTCTTCTCGAGATCTTCAATGAAGAAAAAGTACATATTTAGGCTCATAAAAATAGCAAGTCAATTGAATCTTTCTCTTATGAATACTTTTCTCTATTTTCTTCAGTGCCTATTTTAGAAGGGAGTTATCTCCCATCGAAGACCATTACAAGCTTCTTAATTCCATATGCGAGGATTCCTTCTACTCTCTTCAGACAAAACTCTATGTGCCTATTTCAATTTGGATTTAAATACAATTCAGTCGAGAAAAATATAAACGAATGTCTCACTTTGTAGTCTCTATGTTATTAGCTAGCTCATAGGAGCATGTAAATAAAGCTGGATGTAACCTAATTTGAAACAAAATGTGAATGCACAATTCAAAAGGATTTCTGATCAAAATGATAAATATTGTTATTTACCAGGTATAGACATCTACTGCAACAACTTAGTCTTTGTATTCTTTGATGTGCTTCTTCGTAGTGATAGATTTGAGTAAACCTAAAAGAGATGGAATGCCCATTTTAGTAGTATTCTTCTTTAACTAGATATTAGCTGATTTTTAGGCGCAGTTTTTTTCTTAATTTATCAACTCCTAAGCTTGCTAGAGTTTTGATGAATTCAATGCTCAAAGATAACTATCAGAACTCATGTAATTAAATTAATTATTGGATCAAAAAGCCCTCCTTAGAAATTTAAACTGATAACTTTAAGGCGCTAATAGAACACTTTAGAGGGGGCTGAAATTGCTTCTTTTGTTCTTAATTATTTCTTTGAAAAAAGTAAATAATTTAGATTATTTTTCGAAAGTATCCTGAGCTTAAATATTCAATTAAAAGATAAATTTATTGGGGAAACACAATAAAATTTGTTTTATTTTAAGTAAAAAGTAAACAATTTTATAAACTTTATCATAAAAATGTAGAACAAACACCATAAATTATTAAATATCATGGTTAGGAAAGCTATTAAACAACTGAGAAAGCTCGAATGAGAGGTTTCCTAAAGGTATCGCCTTTTAAAAAAAAGAATATCATGTTTAGCAAACACAATTATTTTTAAAATAAATTTTACTAAAAAAAAGAGTAAAATACTGTCTTGTAAAGCTGTTTCATTTGATATTTTATGTATATTAATATCTAAGATCTTGCTTTAATAGCAGTAAATTAAAGAATAAATTGAATAATTGTAAGATAAATTAACAAAGAATCTGTTTTTCTTTCTTGCTTTAGGGTAAAGAAAATAATAAAAATTGTGGTTGGGGTTGGGGTTGGGGTTGGGGTTGGGGTTGGGGTTGGGGTTGGGGTGGGGGATGAGGTAGGGTGAGTGGTGGTGGTAGGGTT
>Ga0302271_10000387_pt1 | contig 42797 bp, 26 predicted proteins | sample III_Bog_N1_1_FD_198767 | JGI IMG/M metagenome (GOLD analysis project Ga0302271, IMG submission 198767) | Peat permafrost microbial communities from Stordalen Mire near Abisko, Sweden - III_Bog_N1_1 | ecosystem: Environmental > Terrestrial > Soil > Wetlands > Peat | place: Sweden: Abisko...
AAAAACATTTCCCTTTTTTTTTTTTTAAAAAAAATAAAAATATTAAAACCCCCCCCCCCCCCCCCCCCCTTCTCCCCACGATTTTCCTAGCTGCTAATAATAACTTTCTTCATCATCAAATGAAATTAAACCACAAATATTCTTCTTACATATTCAATAAAATAAATTAATTTAAATTAACCTTCCCATAAAGAATCAGCATACTTCTCTGTGAAATCACAACAAGGATTGTCTACATACAAATATGTTCCTTCAATGGTGGCTGTTTTGCTTTATTGCATGGAGCTGCCTTGGAACTATTGTTCTAGTTGTGTTTCTCATCAGAAGACATGTTGATTATCCCCCCTTTAATAAGGATAGTTTTTTAACCCGCGAATAGCTCATCCTTTTATTACATGACTTGTGATAATTTGTTAGATGGAGCTAGGGGATACAACATTTCCATTAGTTTTTAAAGAAATATAAATTTGAACAATAAGACACAAAAATCAATCTATGATTGTCTTATTGTCTCAAATATACATCGAAGAAACAAAAGAAGCTTACTTGCCAATTATGCGAGCACTCAAGCGATTTAGAAAATAAATGATATGTAATATCAATATCTGATTTGCTAAAAGAGACGCAAGAGATATTGAACTTGCTATGCTCAGCTGCAAGTAAAATAAAGAGAGGATAGGTTATTAAATTGAGAAAAAGAAAGAAAGAAAGAAAAAGAGAAAAGAAGAAAGATAAGATAATATTATGATAAAAAGAGATAAGAAAACAATAAATCAGCTTGAAAATCAAATTAAATCAAATTAAATTCAAAGAATATTCAAAAAAAAAAATAATAAAGCAACACTAGCTGAAAGTGGTAATAAAAATTTGTTCTTCATAGGAATACTAATTCCATTCTTTAGAAGTTAAATTTGAGAGTATGCAAAAACAAAAAATAATTCATTTTTGTTAGATAAAAAAAGTAATTTTTTTGTAAAGGAAGAATGAATGAAATTTCGGAAACTAACAACAAACAATCAACAAACTCAATTTAATAATAGTATTAAAAAACCAAAATTAAAGCAAAAGAAAAAAGCAATCAAATATCAAATAATTAAATAATAAATATCTCATTTTTATTAATCCTCCCCAACCTGCCCGTTGAATTTGATTTCTCATTAAAACTTCAAATCTAAATTAATTAATTGATTTTTGTGTTTCATTTTCAAACTAAGAGACACATAAACAAGGGGGGATAACTAATGATTTAAATTAATTATTAATTATATCTGGTTGTTTAGATATTAGCGTTCGCACAATGGCATAGTTTTTCTCTTGTTAACGCCGACAAACAAAAAAATAATCACCAGTTTTCAAGGAAAAGAGGAACAGTCAAAGATGTAGTTTTTCATCCATTATCTTTGCTGTTCTTGGAATATGTTTTTCTCCAACACCACGCCGTTTTGGAATGGAAATCTAACAAAAATGGAATAAACATGTCCATTGTCCCATAGATAGAGCGATTCCTGATCCAGCTAGTACAGCAGTCATACGTGATTTGCTGTAAAAGTTGCTCAGATAAATGTACATCAGGCTGAGTACTGATTGGATACATTTACGTTTTCGAAAATTTGAATGGCAAACATAATAACATGAAATATATTTTTTGATTTCATGAGCCAATTAAAACTTGAGCAGATAATAAGTATTTTTAAGCACTATTTTAAAGTTGCTTTTTTAAAGAAAGAAGAAAGAAGAAAGATAGAGAAAGATTGTTATGTTTATGTTCAACAGAAAGATTCAAATACAAAATTTGAAAAAAATGCCTTAAAAAAAGAGCTTCAAACAATAAAAACAATTAAGACAATTTCAAATTTTGAAATAACACTCAATAACTTGAATTCAAAGTGAGAGTGAAACAGTTAGGTAGGGAGTTTCCCATAGGGTTATGGGGAAATCTAATTATTAAAATTTCTTATGAAAAATTCACTTAATTATTCTTAAATCTTTTTGAGTAATTTTCCCCACTAGCTCGCTTAAATAATATGCCCTATCCTTGGCGCAATTTTTCATTCTTTTTTTCCTTTTTAGAGTAAAATATTCAGCCATTCTCTTAAATAAATCAATTTAAATATCTATTTTGTTCCTCATTCTTTTCCTTTCTTTAATTCCAAAAATTTCTTTAATCTCCTTGTTCTAGACTTCTAAGACAAAAACATACCACTTATTCCCTTAAAATGCATTCAGCAGACATACATATGAATTTACACACTTCTAATAACAAATTTCTTTCTTTTCTATGCCTACATCAATCCATCGATCCATCTTCATTTTTATTCCTAGTTTAATCAATCTGTCCATTTGCTTGCTATCTTACATCGATATTCAAATTGCATGTGCACAATTCCATCGTGATCAGAGAACTAAACAACATCACAAAATAACCAAACAAATCAATTTTAAGATTCTAAATAACTCAAAATATATCTATTCCTTTATCTTCAAAATTTCAAATTCTTCTTCTTTTTTTACCATGATTTTTCCTTTGTAGGTGCCTCTTCCAAATACTCCAGTTGGAGCTTCTTCAGGAAGTAAATCAATAGTTTGAATCTCCTTCTTTGGAGCAAAGCAACCCATGGTCTCTTCGTATTTATCAACTTTCATGAAATGTCTCCAGACATTATTCACGAATTTCAAACCGTAAACGCAATCATAGCGAACTCTGAAGTGCACTCGCATGAAATACACTGCACCTTCCTTGATTACGAACTCCTCTTCGCTCTTCCTTAATTTTGGATCCTGCAAAAAAAACATCAATTTTTCTAAGTACTATCGGTCAGCGATTATTCGTTTATGCCTTACAGTAAAGTCTAAGTGGATATTACCATCAGGGCGATCTTTGCAGACTATTTCAATTTGAACTATCTCCACTTCCACAGCTAGATACAAACAAATAGACACGCATATCCAATAAGAATTTGCAAATTCTTTGATCATTCTCTCTCTTTCTCCATTATTTTACGCTCTTATTTGGCAACTTCTTCTGTATCGACTTCTCCAATGAGGCTCTTCTTATACTTCTCCAAAGACTCATCAGTCTTATCCTATTCGATTCAATTCAATTTGTTGAGGTGGAAATATAAGATCCTAAGATTTTCATCTTTTTTCCCTGCTTAATCTCAATAATAATAATAATAAATCTCACCTTCTTGATCATTTATTACAATGTCATTCTGCGAGCTGGGAAGAAATCCTTCGCGAAGGTAGGCAGCTATTCAGTCAAACCATCACAAATCAAAATATATCTCTCAATAAAGCAACAACTTTGAATTCAAACCAACCTCATCTTTCTTGATCTCCTTGAAGGAACAAGTCTGCTGCCGTCTTCGAACATCAGTGGGAGGTAAGACTATTGCATCTTTCACTAAGGCATTTATGATCTTATCATCGTTGGAGGTATGGCCATCATGTGATTCTTGCATTTATCCAGTGGGATGATTATTTTTCTCAGGAGATTTGTTTTCTTCCATTGATAACGTTGTGTTGTTCTTGTGCCTGCTAGTTGTGGTGCTAGGAATGATAATCAATGATATTTATGAAAAAAAAGAATAATATTTCAAATTAACAAGGAAAAATATCTCATTCTCTCTGATCTTTTATTAAGTTTTTTCTTGTGGGGGATTTTTTAGTCCTTTGAAGAAAGCAAGTTGGGATTATGTTTTTCTTTTGGAAGTTTTTGGATGGAATACTGCTTTGGATTGGATTTTTGGTCTATTTAGTCTAAGCTATTTTCTAGCAAATAACCAACAAAATAATTGTTCTTTTTACTTAAATTTACCATCTTTAAAGTGGATAAAACATGGTTTATTTTGTGAATAAAGGGATGCTTAACTCTTTCTAAATGTACTATCGAACAAGATATTAATAATCACGAGCAGACAATGATCATAAAGGCTAGCAAGCTTAGCTGAGTATGCTTTGATAATCCTGCAATTGAGTGATATTTTGTTCACAAAAAGAGGTGATATAACCACAAAAAATATTAATTGAATTTACACAAAGTAAATATTTCTTCTTCTTCTTTTTGCTGTTGTTGTTGCTGCTGCTGTTGGGAATAATAGCACCATTTGTCATAGTTTGAGAGACCACGCAGAAGAAGAAACTCTAAATGATGGACTACGATGAAAAGCAAGTTGTTATTGAAATTACACCTACAAATCTCTTCAAAGAAGCTGTAAATCAAATCTATCAAACGTTACATACCTTTGAGATAAGCTTTAGATGCTCCCTTTACTTTAACTTTCTCCCCTTTCTTTCTCTTTTTCTCTCAGTTCAGCGAGCGTGATGAGCTGCTACGATTAAAGAAAATCTCCTAAGCCATTGAGAAAATCGTGGATGTTCTCCCCTTCGATGATAAATGTGAGCTCATTCTTCAAGAAAAAGAACTTCTTCGATTTCTGTTCTACTCTCGAGTCCTCATCCCTGATCAAATCGATATGGTCTTAGATTCCTTGTTTACTCGATTCAACTAGAATTATGTGTTTCTTGAGAACTGCTGGAGTTGCTTGGAGTATTTCAGTGAACTTCCAAGTGGCGGAGACTACTCCTCACTCAGTGGAACAAGCACTGGAACTAACGATCTAAAATCTATTTTCAAGCCTGCAGAATACAGTCACAAGCAGCTCTCACTAAAAACCTTAGATATCGCATGCGGCTACTTATTCAAACGATGGTCGCTTGAGATTGTCCTGAGCATTTTCGACACCATTGTGAAAGACGCAATGTTTCTAAATCGAACTGATCCACTGATTTTCTTCATGCAACTTATCAAGAGCTCTGAAGAATAGGATATTCTACAAGATGTCTGCGTAGCGATGGAGAAAATCAGAATCAAATTCGCATTTCTATGGGATCACAAGGAAATCGATGAAAAAGTTTAAGAATGTAAAAATAAAAGGATGTGAAATGCAGTATCTAATTGTAATTGTTTATTCTTGTTTGGTTTGGTTGTTTTGTATAGTATTCATGTCGAAGAGTGGGAAGTACTGTAGAGTACCTGAGTTGCTAAGATTGGAATCAGATGGGAATCTAGGAGGATCGGAGGTGCAATTCGATAATAATAATCTTAATGAATCACCATCGAATCGATTCCCTGAGACAATCAACTAATCTTAATCTGTACAGGTCATATTGAACAATAGTTATGCAGGTTCCGTATCACGATAACGAATTCTCAGTGACGATGATCTTGAAGAAATACCTTAAGTTCTCGCTTAAGAGCTGCTACAACAATAGCAATAGAACCTTCAATAATCCTAATAATCCTCCCAAAAGAACGTGCTCACTCCCAGTAATCCGTTTGCGAAGCACCTAGAAAAATGGCTCTTCGATACGTCCAAAGTGCAAACAGAAAAACTTATGATTCAGAAATCCACTTATATCATGGAGGCGTTGCATTCCTATGAGAATGTTTAAGTTCTCCTGTCGTTCATTCTCAATCCGAGAATCCATCCGGTGTCTGCTCGCTGGGTTAAAAAATATCCTTGGCTGGAATAGGATTTCAATCATCCTGTGTAAACTAGCCCGGAATTCAGAAACAACTTGAAGGTGTTGTATGATGGGAATATTACTCTTATGAACAGCTATTCATTGAGAAGCTATAAGACAGCGAAGGTATTGATGAACATGCATAACCATAGATATCTCATGAGTGGAAGCATCAATATTATCTAGATATTCTTCACAGATCTCTATTGCGCGTTTCAAGCATACTGTACTTTGATATAAAATTCTATTCCTTTCCTTTTTTGATTCATTTTTATCCTAAGCCAGAGGAGAACATCTACGCAAACATGGAGCACGTTGGAGAGCTACTTTAGTTCTACATTGCTTAGAATTATGAGGATTCCTTAAATCTAATGATTGAATATAATATATTGTTTAACATTATGCCTTTCGTCGACGTGCAAGCTATCCTAGTAGTTTTACAGGGGATATTCTGTGTAGGTAGTCGAGGATCTCTAGGGATACCGAGTGTTGAGATATTTGAGAAATACTGGGTATATGCGAAACACACTTAGTTTTTTATTGATCTGTCTGAGTTGATGGTGACATGCAGGAAGACATCGATTGATTTATTCAAGTGTGATAATATATTCAAGACACCGGAGATTGTGGAACTGCTGCGATCTATTCAAAAAGTTGATGTGAATAAATTAAATTTTTCATTTTCAAAGTTCACGATGTTCTGGCCAGAAGATGACTAAGCGTTCAGGAAAGATATCGACAAGATAAGGATTTACAAATAAAAATTCTTAGCAAGTGTAAGATAATCTGTTGAAAATATCTCTTTCTCTCTCTCTCTCTCTCTTTATTGGTTTTATTTTTGCTGAGCTATTTTTCCATATTTATGTTGATATGTTTCCTAGAAATTCAAGAAGATCTTGCAATCCTAGAAGAAAGACAACTTCTCGTAATTGATATTCAATCAAGTCCTACCAATGCTCAAGAAAAATAAAGATGAAGCATCTCTCTTGCAGAAGAAAAATTCAGAAAATTATGAGGACGACACCAATAATAATATCTTGAGTACAAACAACAGCAAGATCAGAAAGGTATCTGCACCAACTCCTATCATCGGACGTTAAGTAATCTCTCAAAAGGCAACTCAGCCGTAGTTTGAATCCTCTAAGAAAAAGAACCCGTCAGCTATTCTTGCAACGCCATCCTCAAGTAGTAAATACTTACCCTCCTCGCCGATTTATTAGCTCTAAGAATTATCAAATACTGCTTATCCTCAAACCCATCGGGGTTCAGGATCAATGCCAATGTTGCCCAGCAATGTTAGCTTAGGTGAATTCCCCAAAAATACCCGAGGATAACCACAATCACCGAATGACCGATTTCTTATGGGAAGCAGTAACTTTGAAACGATGGCAGAATAGCAATCTTTTCATCGTCAAATGAGCAGCTTGAACAATTCAAGTAACATCACTTTTCCTTCATAGAACTTAGTGAGCCTTCCAGTCAATCCTCAGTCTACTACTGCAGTTGTTCCTGGGAAGAACAGCAATAAATCAGAGAATCCCAATAACATGGCTAATGGACAAATAAGGTTAAATTCCCTCAGCACACCAAGAAGCAAGATTCAAGTGGAATCATCCAAACCAAGAAAGAGTATCAATATCACCAACAAAAGCTCATCTTCAACGCTGTTCAACAGCAAACTCATTGACTTTGAAACATCTGATTCAGCCAAACATGAGATTCTTGCTAAAATTAACTTACTCTACCCATTGAGTCTATAGCAAATCGAGCAGTGTACAACTGAATCTTCAAAATCAACTCCTCCTACAACCTCATAGCTGCTCTAAAATGACCGTTTTTCATACAACATCGTGTCTCTTTTCTTCAATCTCTTTTAAATTATCATCGAATAAGAGCTTCTCTTTCGCAATGAGAACTTCTACAATTTCGCAAGAATCGACTATTCCAACATCGTTCAAGCGCTATTTTAGAAACAAATCATATTAGACATCTCCGAGAACTACTTCAGCAAAGCACAGCTGATCTCTTTGAGGTAGTTCTCCAGTGCCCATAAATCGTTGTAACTTTTGAATTATATTCTTGAAAATGCGCAGTGCAGGATATTAAAAGAAATGGTAGAGACAGTCATGGAGATATTCGAGAAACAATTTGTTAAGATACAGAAGATACTTATTAATTCCTATGGATGGATGCCATAATGGTGGGAAAGGAAATATGAAGAAACAAGTTAGAAATTGTATATCGATTTGATAAACGAGTAGGAAGTTGCATCGGATAGCTCGTAAATCAAGGAAATAGCAAATGGAACATCAATAGGGGAGACCAGAAATAGGCATTATTCTTTGTTTAATCATGAGTTTTCGCATTTATTCCGAGTGGATATCCTAAAGAATCTCCGATTGTTCTTAGAACTGTTACCTAAACCCCGATAGACTGTTTAGCTGCAGAACATGTATGAATCAACTTGGAGTGCGATACTTGAGCTCATCAAGCAGCATCCATACAGCTGTGTGCTCCTAAAAGAAGCGTTCTCAATATTAACCTTTGGAACGAAGAATCTGGATTCGAATGGATTGGTCAAAATTTGGATTTAAATGAATGCCCTTGATTTTTTTCAGTGCTAATATGATCGCCATATTACAACAGCACCTAGTTGTTAGTCCCGTATGGATTCACTGATTTTATACATAAAGAGAATTGTTGTCACACTCAGCGAATAAATTGCAGTAAGGAAAAACTTGGATTAGTTTGGTTTAGATTGATTTAACAAGCTATTTTTAAAACATCTCAAGGTACGCAAAGAAGAGCTGAGTAAGTTCAATATGCACTTGTCGTCACTGAAGTCGTGGCAAGATCTCAGGCGCATGGTCTTAAAGTATTACCAAACATCATTTACAATTATATTTTGAATTCGAAATTTTTTTGCTTGATTGCCTTCAGTGTAAGTGAACTTGATGCTGTATCGATATCAGACAGCCCAAAGCACAGGAATTCAATATTTAATGCCAAGACAATCCAAGGCAATTAGGGTTTCAGATAAGCGATTCTCACAGCTGTCAGACCGATTTCTACATAACGAGAGAAGAACAACAGTAAAAATAGTGTTATTTCTAATAACTTCTACTATTCTAATCCAGTGGGTAATACACTGAAACAGAACTCAATTTCTAGCCATAAAATTGTTATCGATGCATCTCGATAAAGTTCATAGTTGATTGTTCAAACAAGGCTGAATAGACAACTTTCAACTCATTTTCCTCTCGATAAGGAGAAGCGCAATGCAAGCAGGGAAACATCTCAACTACAGCAACAAGAAGCAGAACTTCCTTAGATATAAAAAAATTCAAATCCAAAGGAATAACAGCAACAACAACAACAACAGCTTTCATCGTCTTAAACTGTAAGGAATGATGGTGCTTCTGTGTCCAAGTAACTTACCAATAATAACAATATTCTAAACAATCGAAGTTATGGGATAAACAATACTAGTTTAAATGAGCGTCTTGCAGGGATTTTACAAGGATCCCATCAATAAAGTAGCTCGAATAACTTGAAATTCAATTTAGTGGATAAGCAGATGAAGAGGGATGGTAATTAGTTACTCTTAGGGAAATAACTGGTGACATCTACATTTGTTGGGCAACACAAAGAAGGAAGTAAACAAATTGGTATTGTTGCTGGTAAGGGTGATGAAGGTAATAGCAGTAGAGGAATCTCTCCTTTCAACGAAAAGAGTTAGAGAGTGCCCTCGAGAATAGTTAAGTTGAGATCACAAAGTGAAAAAAAATGAATTAAATTAGAGGAGATAAATACTTTAATTAACAATTTTCCAGGAAATTTTTTTTTTATAGCTAGCTAATGTAAATGGAGATACTTATCTAAGGAAATAAATATCTATTAATCTTGAAAAGTACTGTCTTTTTCTAAGGGAAAGATAATTTTGTTTTGTGTTTTGTGTAAAAATAGTTTTAAATTGAAGAAAGACTTTAAATGCTTTCAAAGTCAGTCAATCAATTGTATTAGGAATAATTTGAATTAATGTGTGAGTATTTGAGTGTGTTTTTGTTGTTTAACTTGTTTTAATACCATACTTTCAAAATGTATGTGCAAAAAAATCAAACATTTTTATTATAAAATGCTTCTGAAGTTAACTAAAAATATGTCTATGTTCTTATTCTTCCTGGGGATATTTGGTTATGCCGTTTGGGGAGTGGAACATTTCTAGTTTTCTGACTCCCGAACTGAGTCTTCAGGATTTGTTGGAGAAGGAGTCCCTAGAGTAATTTCTTCCTGAGACTGTGCCCATTCTTACTGAACTTTTTCTCCTCATCATCGATGTGAAAGATCTATCCATATGAGCTTGGTCCATTTCTTCTTCTCTGAAGAGCTTGATTTTGTTGAACAGAGCATTTGGGAAGATTTTAATGATAACTCCTACAATCAGTGACCCAGCGCCGATGGCAAAGCAAATCAAATGCTGATCCACAGAGAGCTTCGTCACACCAACATATTGTCCTCCAAACTCAATTAGCAGCGATTGCACTACGAATGTCGTGATGATGATCAACCAAAATAGTCCGTTATCGAAAAGCTAAGAGAAAATATTGATTTCTCCTTTTTCTAATTTTCTTGCGTTGAATTCGTTAAAGACTTGCATGAGTACGAAGGACTAGAAGAAGATCGTGAAATGCTGAGCCATGACTGGATCATATTTATCCATCTCAAAGGAGTTAGGAATGTGAAGCCATTCTGGACCTTTAAAAAGCAGCAGCGTTAAGATGATGATTTAGTAGAGTGACTATCCCAAGATGTTTCTCCACATGTTGGGAGTTACAATGCTGTCATCACGAGCATAAGGTTTTCTCTCTAAGAGCTTCTCAGATGGTGCTTCAGTCGACAGAGCCAGAGATGCAAATGTGTCCATGATGATATTCACCCTGAATAATAAAATAGAAAAAAATAAGTTTACAAAGATAATTGAATTGATTAGACATACCAGAGCATCTCGATGGAGTTCAGAGGGCTTTTCTTGAGAATAACTGCTCCCATAAAGGACATAAACAATGCCACAATGTTCACAGTAAGTTAAAACTAAATGAACTTCCTAATCGAGTCATAGATGTTCCTTCCCCATTTACAAGCAGTCACGATACTCGCAAAGTTATCATCTAAGAGAATAATATCAGCTGCATCTTTAGCAACTTCTGTTCCTGCAATGCCCATCGCGAATCCGACGTTAGCTTTCTTAAGTGCTGGAGCATCATTTGTTCCATCTCCAGTGACAGCCACAACATGACCAAGTTAGATTAACCCTGTAACGAGAATGTATTTATCATCTGGAGTGCTTCTAGCTAGGACTTTAAGTTCTCTTGCGATGGCCTTGAACATTTCAAGATCTACAACTCGAGATTGTCCTTTTTCCGCAGTTGTTTTCGCTTCAGGATGCTCATAGACAATACCTTTGACTAATTCCCTGAATTTCTTCCCCTCCATGACTTCAAACCCACCACTTGACTACTGTTATTGATTAATAGAAGAGGTCTTTAAAGAATCATCGATAATCCCTGCGTCTTTTGCAATGGCTACAGCGGTGTTTATCTATTGTAAAAACGAAAAAATATGATAACAAATTAACATAAATATCCTCTTTTTTCATCGATTTTACATTATCTCCTGTGACCATTCTCACAGTGATGCCTGCTGATCTGCATTTCTTAATCGCATCTGGAATTTCTTTTCTCAAAGGATCCTTAATACCCGCAATGCAGATCAAATTCAGATCTGATTCGAGCTGAGTATCAGGGATAGTCTCATAATTCGGGGTAAAGTCAATGTCTTTATATGCTAGAGCTAACGTTCTCAACGCTCTATCAGCGTATTTAATAATAATATCCCTTTTAATGCTTTCACTCTTGGACTCATCAATATTCTAGAACCCTTTGTCTGTTTGAACTTTCGTGCATTTCACAAGGATAGCTTCACTTGCACCTTTAACTAAAACTCTGATTTTGTTATTCGGCAGCTAAACCAAAGTAGTCATTTTCTTTCTAGCTGAGTTAAACGGCAGGATTCTCAAGATCTTATTCTACTCCCTGACTTTTATATAATTATACCCGAAAGAATCAGCAACTTCAATCAAAGCGCATTCAGTTTTATTCCCGATCTATTCGAACTTTCCAGTCTTTGGGTCTTTCACTGGATTCGCTGAGGAGTTTAAGCAGCTGCTCATGCTGTAAAGCTCAACGAGTTCAGGTGTTAGATTGCTGGAGGTGATATTCGGCTAGTTGAAGTTGAAATTCTTGATGTACATATTTTGAACACTCATGAGATTCTACGTTAAAGTGCCTGTTTTATCTGAGCAGATTGTAGTTGCACCACCCATGATTTCACAACTAGCTAATTGCTTCACAAGATTGTTTTCATCTTTCATTTTGTTCACACTGTATGCTAAGGCGATAGACACAGCTAAGGGGAGACCTTCAGGGACAGCTACGACGATAATTGTAACTGCTGTCATGAATGCTTTGACAACTTCTTTTAAGGTATCAATGCATTGGAAACAGTGATGACCGAGATAGATATCAATGCCAAGGTTCACGATCATAGCCAGCATGGTTAATCCAGCAACGATTGTTCCAACTTCACCTGTAGAAAAGTGGAAAAAAAGGGAATTTAGTTAGCAGATTGCATTACAAAGGAAATTAATTTTTACCTATTTGTTCTGCGATAGTTTCAAGTTTAAGCTGCAAAGGAGTTGGTGGTTGCTCCTCTTGTAGTTTCTCTCTGAGCATGCCCAGTTGAGTCTATGGTCCCACAGCGGAAATCAATATCTTTCCAGTGCCTTGAAAACAACAACTATCATGAATATGCCCAGTAATAGACAAAAAATCAAGCATTTAAATAACGGGAAAGAAATGTTCAGTGGGGAGAGGGAGAGAGGGAGTTAAATTTTATTAATCCAAAATAAAAAACACAACGATCTTGAGTTTAAAAAATTATCAAGTTATTTAACCCTAGCTTTTTTAAATCTCTTTCTCTTTGTTTCATTACCATCCATGACTTTAGATCCGCTCACGATGAAAGCCTATTCTTTTAAATTTGATTAGCTGATTGTATAAATTGACACTTTAGGAATCAAATCTGACTCGCCTGTCACACTGCTTTCATCCATGTAAATCTCTGATCCTTCGACTAAAATCCCATCGATTGGTAGAACATCACCTATTTGAATATGTAAAATATCTCCAACAACTAACTCCTTCACATCAATGTACACAGTTTTCTCATCTCTAGTACAATGCACAGACATTTCCTCTCTCTTCGCGCTAAGCTTCAAGAACTGCTATTCCTTTACATAATTATTCCCTGCAGTGACAGACACAATAAGCACGATAGCTAGCATAATCGCAGCACCTTCCATCCATCCAGTTCCCCATCCGTCTTCAATCACACCTATAATTGTACTGACAACTGATGCAATCACCAAAACTTACAACATCAAATCCTCGAAACACTCCATGATCATGTCAAAGATGCTAGTCGTATTTCTCATCGGTGGGTTATTCCTGCCGAAATGATTCTTTCTGTCTTCGATCTCTTCTGGGGATTACGAAATACCTCTCTTGACGGAAGTCTTAAGGCTTTTCAACAATCCATCAATTCCGCCCATAGTTTTCGCTATGATCTTGATACTTTCATGTTCTCGAATGTTGTCCGGCTCAAAAAGCTTGGACAGCTAGTCTGCTTAGATAGTGAAATTGGTGGTTTTTTTCTCTGCCATATTTTACTATTTTTATTCTTGTAACTTTATTATTTCTTGTTTTATTTAAATTATTTGTTTTTTTATCATCCCAAACAGAAGAATCAAATTGATTTCTTCTTGTAATAAATAGTTACTTCAATTATAAAACTAAAAAAACAAGAGATTCTACTTAAAAAAGCGATTTAAAGCAGCATTATTTTGTTCAAAAAAATGTATTTTTGGGTGGATTCATGAATAAATTCTGTAAAGATTTTTTGTTATTTTTCATGGAAAAAACAGCTCCTTTTGTGTGCACAGTTTATTCGTTTCTATCAATTAAATAAATACTCTCAACACAGAATATGCGTATTTTTTAATTATTTCTTTAGTTTTATCCCCTCTACTTCTACTTCTTCATAATTTATTGTTTGTTTTTGATACTTCCTTGAAATTAAATAATCGAGTTTCAAAAGTTACAAAATGAACAGCAAGTAACAACAATTCTTCAAATTCAACTGTTCCTTAATCTTCAGCTAGTTTTCTTGTCTGCGATTTGCTTCACATGGAAGGTACGGATGTTCAGAGCTCTGCACATTTGATTCACCATTGAAACAACCATATGACCATAAACTATTTTGATTGTATTTATGAAAAAAAATAAGAAAAAAGGTAGGTTTAAGTAGAAAATTAAATGAAAAGAGGGATATTTTGTTTAGATAATATGTCGCTTACCGAAAAGAGAGATCACAAGAAGAATCGAAATAAGCAGAGATTCCTCTATGGGGCTTTTCCCAAGGAATTAGCCTAAGATTGTGTTCAGCAACAAAGCGAAGATCACCAAGAAGGAGTTCTTACGGAATTACTCGAACTTAGACTTAGAAACATAACACATCTGGAGGATTGACTGGGATAAAGAAAAAACAAAAAATTTAGACAAAAAATCAATTTCAATTCGAATTTGTTGATAAGGATAGAAAATGTGATCATTGCGTTGTGATTATCAATTATTTTTACGCAGCTTTTGCCCCAATTGAGTCCACTGATGTACATAAGAAATCTTGTTTGAGTAGATCCGATGTTGGAGGGGGAAAAGAAGAAAACATATGCAAATGCTATGTGGATGAAGAATGTAAATGCAGTGTTTTTCAGTGCTCCTTTGACACCAGCTAAGCCTTTATGCGTATAGATTCTACTTAATATGCTGAGCACGGTTAAGAATCCCACGAAGAAAATAGCCGCCATGACAATATCCCTGTATTTAAACCCATGGTATTCCTGAGCGTAAAATTCAGGTCCTGTTAAGAATAAAAGGGGGGAAATATTAAAAAAGAAGGAGATAACATCACATTAAGAAATAAGGGAGATGTTTCAGATAATTGGAAAAAATATTATGTACCCATGGCAGCACTGACGAGAATGAAAAAGCCGACTGCAAAACATCCCTCAGCAGCTCCATTTATCAGAGGTAAATACATGATATGAGTGTAGTACTGAAAAAGAGGACAAAAACAACAGCATAATAACAAAGTGAACTTAATTAATTACATAAAGAGAGAGAGAGAAAATTAATATACTTATTTTTGTTTTTCTTAAAGAAAGAGAATTAATGTATTTTACTTCTTCGAGTGTTGTAAGGAAGAATGGAATAGCTCCAGATAAATAAACACAGTAGGATAAATACGTGTTACCGAAACCCATGCAATGTGCAAGGGATACACCTTGAATATTGACAGTCAGGGAATCACAACCGTGATCGAAGAGAAGACCCATTGGGGATGAGTTCCCTGTTTTTCGAGCTTGTTTTCCATCTAAGTTGTCGAAGTTCTGAAAGAGAAGAAGAGAAGGGAAATCAGTATTTTTAGGGAATTATCTCTATCTCTTTTAGATTAAAATATACTAATTTTTGTTGTTTTTACCATGTAGACCATATGCATAATTCCAATCAATCCGCAAAGCCATCTAGGAACTTCACTGTCGAGATCTGGATATAATGCCCACAGAAGCAAATGAGGGAGGAACACGCAGAGAAATCCCATGAGCGTTATCTACAGTAAAATAAAAGAGAATATTCAACTGTAAAAGATGTGGACCTTCTGAAGCAAGCAATGATAAAACTTACTGTGTTAGGTCTGTTCAATAAAACAAAACAAAGAAGTCATTTTTAAAATCTAAATGAAGAATTATTTTTGTTTTTACGCTAGCCAACTTGGAGTATATCTTTGCAGATGAGTCATAACAATATGCCGAACATGCGTTAAACGAAAAGATAACATTTAATAATGGAAATCCCATATTTAAACTGAATTCTGATCTGTTTTGATTTCTCTTGTTTGTGGTCTTTTACTTCAAACACCATTCTGCGAAGGGACTGAACGCATAATTGTACAGTATGGACATGTCCTTCCCAGAGTACTTGTGTTCCTTGAGGTTCTTCTCATTCTCCTCTGGGATGTACTTGTAGTTCAACATAGCTAATCGAATTCTGCTGGAAATTGCGTCACTTACAGAAAACAAAATAATGTTTTGATAAATAATGAAAAGAGTTTGTTTTTGTTTTCTCTTTTTTTCCCTCCTCTCTACAAAATTAGGGTTATGTTTAGGTAAGCGGTATTTGCTAATTTGAGTTATTAGAATTCTTTCATCTTCTATAATAGCCCCCACGTTCTTGTTTAGGTTTTGGGTTCTTCTATCAGAGAGAGGATTTATTTTTTTAATATAAAGATGAGTTGAAGTTTGTTTTTGTTAGTCGTTTTACAACAATGAATTAACATTAAATCCTCATTGTGATTTATTTTAGATTTAGAATCAATTAATACTTATGTTTGTACTAATCAATTAAAAGATTAGTTCGCTTTATTAAGGTTTTTAAATCCTACTGGATGTGCAAATTCAAATTCTAATCAAAATAAGCAAAGATAACTGAGAAAATAAGAATCTTTTTGAATTCCTTTGATCGCATATAGGAAAATAGTTAGTGAATCAGAGAATAATTGCATTTTAAGCAGCTGGATTAGCTCACTTACTTGAAGATTTGAGCCTATTGTGCTTGTTTTTCTTTTTAATATTTTATTTAGATAAATCAATCAATCATTTTGAAATACTTGAATACAATCAAACAAAAATAATAAATAAATCCCAGCAAACAAACACTTTTCTTTCTTTTTTATAAGATATTCCTAAATTGGATCACTTACAATACCTCCATGAGCATCAATTCCAACACTACTACCAATGTGTATTTCGATCGATTCCAAAAGATCAGCTAGAAACTTAGTTCAATCCCTCTTACGTAAGAAGGCTCCAGGGCGAACAGAATCGACAATTTCCAAGACAATGTCAGCTCTATTGATGAGAAATTCAATAACTCAGTGGAAGAATACAACAAGAAGATCGTGGGTTTGAAAGAAGAAGTCTTCAGACTTTAAAAGCTAGTCGAGGAGAACTCCAATAACTTTGAAGGCCTTATCGCAGCACGACAAAGATAGATTGATAGTTTAGATAATGCTATCTCATAGAAACTGGAAAATGAGATCGTCGGAAGAAGAGAATCAGAAGCCAAGTAGCTCAGAATCCTTGAAGATAAAGTTAACTTCCTCAGAGCTGATATCTCCACAGAGACCAAAATCAGATCTGAGATTCTCAACTCTCTTAATGACACACTACAAACTGACTTACCGAAACTGTATGATCTTGTGAAGACAGAGACAGAAGAGAGGGAGACATCAGATTCAATCGCTTTGAAGAAAGCCGCTGATGAAATCAAGAAACTCAAGGATTTCACTTAGTCACAGAAAAACATCAGAGAAGAGACTGAAACAACAATCTTCGACATGCTCAAGGAACTCGTCAACAGGATCAAAGCAGAAATAGATGAAGAACGCAAAGACAGAGAACAATCGCAAGAGACTCTTGTGAGTTTACTTGAAGATGCAGCAAACAAACTCTGTGCAACTGCAGAGTCTTGAAAGGCAAACAAAAAACACATAAAACATATCTTCAAATGCAAGTTAGAACATGATGCACTAAGAAAAAGACAAAGAGAGAGAAAATTTAACAGAATATGACAAATTTTTGAAGTGTGTAGGTTTCTTTAATTTGTGGCTTAGTTGTTTCATAATTTCGAATCTTCTTCTTCTTCTTCTTATCGTTTGCAAAATAAGATTTTATTTAATTACTTTTTTTAAACTCAAATAAACATCATTTGAGCCAGCTATTTTTTTTCAAAATAAGTTGTCTGTTTCATAAGAAAAGTGGCAAACATAACAAGAAGCATTTAATGGGGTTAATCATCCATATCATCCTCTTTGCTCCTTCTAAAAAAATAAAAAATCTTCTTTATTTTGTCATTTTCAACAAATCTCTTCTCTTATCTTTTAATTCAATATTGTCTTTTTTCTATTTTAGAATCTAGTTTATCTGGTGTGTCTAGCTTAGAAGTATAAGATGCTTAATGATATTGTTCTCTTCAAAAATAGAGAAAGAAACAAATAGCATCCTAATAGCGATCAACTTTTATGCAAGAGAACAATTCTTCTTGTTTTGTTTTTGTTTTTTTTGAGAATAATTTAAACAATTAAATAAAGCAATTACATCTCTTATTAAGTTGTTCATATGTCTGTCGGTTTGCCAGTGAAGGTCTTGCGAGAAAGTGAATCACATGTCGTCACTGTAGAGATGAAAACAGGAGACTAATTCAGAGGCTATCTCGCTGAAGCTGAGGTAGGATTGGAATTGCATATTTGTGCAAGAATTTAAGCCATTTTATGTAAAAATCATCTTTATTTTTAGGATACAATGAACATGCGTCTTGACAACGTCACAATGACGAACAGAAACGGCAAGCAAAGTTAACTCCAAGCAGTATGAAATACAAGATATATTTAACTGCGAACTTTAATTCCCTTTATTCTTGAATACAGGTGTACTTGCGAGGTGCTTAGATTCGGTTTATTGTGATCCCTGATTTCTTTAAGAATGCGCCGATGTTCAAGAGAATCAAAGCTCAAACCAAAAACAAGAACAAAACTGCTATCAGAGAAAAAGGCAGAAAAGTCAGAGGTAAACAAAGATACCCCCAAAAGCAACAAGCAAAAATTGTTGGCTTAATATTTGCTGAAATTCATATGATTTTGCTTTTTGTATCAGATCAAGTCATTGGGTCAAAGAAGAAACAACAGTGATGACAGAAAATATGCATCCAGAAAGGATAAATTGTCCCTCTTAAGATCTTAAGAGAGAGATGATTTCTTTTTCAACTCAAGGAATTCCAAGGAACAAACTGACTAATAGCAAAGAAGTTTAGAATTTGACAGACAAAACAAATTCTCTCTGTTTCTCTCTTTTTGTGTATCAAGCATTGAGTTCAATGTATTTAATAGCTTAAGTGTGTAGTTGTATGTTTGCAAAATTGACTCTAAACAAGCAACTATTAAGTCCTTTCTCTTTAATCATAGTAATTACTTTAAAGAAGGGTTTTAATTGATCAGATAATTACTATTTAGCCATCTTGAAGATTATCAATGAAATAGTAAAGGTAAATGAGCTTTGATTGGTTTTCTTAAGATAATTCGAAGCAAACTGCCTAAAAATGTTTAAGTTGTATTTTCTGTGGTGAAACAGACAAATAATACAAAATAATAGAGTTCTCAGCAGATTTTGATAATCAGTTTTTCTATAAAGGGGGTTGTTTAGATTATCTTTGAAAGTGTTAATCAGCAGAGGAATCAATATTCTGACGGATTTGGCGAGCTAAGAAGATTCTGTCTATAGTTTTCATTGTAGTTTAAGAAAACACATCCAAATATTGATTTCATAATGTAAAACAACAACAGCAGTGTGACTAAACAAGATCGAGGAATACTCAGCCTCTCACCGTTGCACTAGTACTGCAAATTTTTAACAAATATTATATTTATCCATTACATTTCAAAAACAAAAATCATTTGAATTTACTATTGTTTTTATTATCTTGTGAAGGGATCCTAAAACCATCCGAAACACTTCTGGAACCAAGATGCCTTCGATAACAAAAGGACCTGCTGCTAGTACCTCTGAATGGTCTTCATAGTAACCCTCTTCAAGTAAGCCATCTCGCATGTTGACTATGGCTTAAAGCTCAGCGAACTTCTACCTACCTTCTCGATACTCACAATCTCAGCCAGCAACCAACGAAGACAACGGAATAAGTGCTTCATTTGGATAATCTCTAGGGTAATTGAATAAATAACTGAACCAAAGCAACAGCAATATGCTAAACAATCTTCAAAACCCTCCAACGAGTCCAAACATCACTGGAAATAGCAAAAATAATACTAGTATTTTGAGTGTTACCTAAGGGATCAAGAAGGCTAGTATGAATAGTAACATCCCTTAGCTGAAACAAAATGCCTCTAGTGGATACTTAGGTAGACATAAGCAGTCAGCTAGTAGTTTGCCATTTACCAATCCCAACAACAATAACACGAATAATCTCTCGTTGACTTACGCTTCGTAGAGAATACATTAAACATCGTTTTCAAAAGCAAACACACCTGCCAACTCTAGCAGTTTCTACAATCCTAACAATCAACTTTTCCCCCAAGAAGAAGAACAAGGAACGCATGGGATGACTGCAAGCTAATCTCGTAGAAGTAGTCTTAGCGGAAGTATACAGCAGAAAGAAGATGTACTTTTGAAGGTTTCATTGGGGATGGCTGAGAAACGAAAGGATATTGTGTAGCTTATTGAGTCCGCTTAGATTCAGCAGCAAAATAAAATGACTTGTGAAATGCCTAACCCAAATTTGCTCCTTGTGATGATGGGGTGTTTCTAAGATGAACTTGAGAGGAAATACAGTTTATTGCCGTTATCTGAAGCGACAAATCTGCAGAGAATGATCGATATTTAGAGGATATTCTTTAAGTATGTGAACAGCGTGGTAGAGTCGTATTCTGAGATAGCCAAGTAGCTACTGGAGAAAGACAACTAGATTGATGCGATGAATAATCACATGGATATTTTCAAGAAAACAAATGAGCAGTGCATTGAGTAAATAAATGAAATCCAAGCAACTGATAATGAAACCAGAGGATTCGCGATTAAAGAGAAAATCATGGAATAAAATCATATTGGGTTGACAATTTATAACACCAAACTAGCTGGATCCGTAAGCTTAGATGCATTTGAGAAGGAGATAAAATTTGTATAGTTTATGAATATAATTGAATTGATTAGGTGGAGGTTCTCCTGAAGAAAGTGAGTGAAATGGAAGGTGCGATTAATGCTGATGTGTTGAACAAAGAAATCACCGAGTTAAAGCTGTCCTTTGAGTAGCAGCAACTCAGATACGAATAGATCCTATCGAATAAAGAAAAAACTATTTCAATGCTACAGTTGAGTTCGGGGAGTTTAAAACAGACGAATCTCAGGTTGGAGAAGGAGAATCAATAACTTCGTGAGGGGATCTAAAAGCATTCAACACAGATCGCCAGTGTGTCGTAGCAGAATGAGATTCTCAGTGTTTCCACAGTTAAATATCGGGAGTAGCTCTTCATGTTACAGGAGGATGTGTGCATTTAGCAAGAACGATACAGAGAAACGAAGGATCTTTTGAAGAAATTTCAGCTTGGATATAAGAAATTACAAGAAAAAATAGATAGGATAACCTTAGATAAGACGACAAATATTGATCTGCCAGATAATGTAATAAAAGAGAAATTGATATAATAGGCAGGGGATAGAAGTGTAGTTGTATGTGTGGGGTGCATTGCTTTTTTGATTTGTTGCTTTAGACTGAGTACGAAGAAGAAATTAGGTTCTTTGAGACTGTCAGAGCAATCTACAAGAATAATCCTTTACTTAGTAAGAGAATCAAAGCTGAATATTATGGGTTGTAGCTTACGAATTTGGAGAAGAAAGTCATGTCAGCAGATGATAGGCCGAAGGTGTATTAGAATAGTATCTAACTGAACATCAATACCCAGGATCCTAGCTTCAATATTAATCATTTTAGATATTATAAATTCTCCTATTTCGCGTTTGTCTAGAATAAATATGAAACCATCATGAGATAGCAGAACAACACTTCCATTTATAAAGTAACAAAGGGTGGGGAGAGGGAGATTCAAGAGAGAATGAGACTCAATGGGGAAATAGGCTTTGAGTTATGATATGAAATATAAATTACCATAATTTTCTGTTAAAATATTGATTTATTGTATTTCTTTTTGCGTCTTTAGTCTCGGCGTGTTACTAACCTCTTGATGGGTACACTTAGGGCAATTCTGGATTCCAAATGGAATGAAGCTATGATGACAACAGAGGATCCTCGGATGTTCTCAGATTTTTCTGATTTCACAATAAGCTGGTTGTCGACTTTCAGCATCGACAGATTCTCCAGGAAAATAACTCTTAACGCAGAATCATCCGAAAGTGAAGTAGGAAGAGAGCAATCATTAGCATATTTTTACATTGATCTCATGAATCCAGTGCTGAATAAGCTCTGGGAGGTCATAACATTTCGAGAATTCTTAAGTGCTGAGACATCCTCCGATGAGCTGTATTTCTATTTACACTGTCGAAATATGCTATTCCGTGGACCATAGATGGAGTTTATGGAAGCTACCTTCCAGCCGATTCATTTTATAAAGTACACTCTAGCTCGGTAAGTTATCGAGATGGTTATGTGCAGATATGATCAAGCGAATATTGAGTTTATGATAAGTACAATCTACAAGAAATGTGTGAAGAAAAATAATAATAATCTCATAGATTCAGCGATAGTCTTGCGATTGTTGTTGGAATACTACAGAGCCGAGAAAGTACATAGATACAGGACGATTAAGGAGCTGTTTTTCTCATAATAAGGGAAAGACATCAAAGGTGTTTATGCCTTGCCATTTGAATCATTTTCAAAAATATTTCAAAATAACTACAAAGGTAAGGAGAAAATGATATTATTACACAGCGAATTAGCAATTTTTTTACTTTTGAAAGTTATTTGATTTACTATTCCTTAATCTCTTTGCTACTTTTCTATTCTTTAGGCACATCTTTCTTGGAACAGGCCTAGCTTTTTAGGGAGTGCATGACTTTAGGTAACGGCATAGTCAGCTCTGAGATCTTCTTCGTTGTCTGCACTGAGGCTAATTTCTTCATGAAAAATCTCCGCTTGAAGATGCTCTCGGAAATCCCAGAATATGACAAAACAACATTGAAACTAGAACCAAATTTTGATGTCAGAGCAAAAATGGTCATGAAATTCTTAGATGACTGCTAGGACAAACTCAAAGGGTGCTTCAAGAACCTCCAGGAATACTCGATTTCCCTTGGGATTGAAACCCACAATTCAGATGTAACTAAGCTCGTAGCTTACATAAAAGATCTAGCGAATATGAATCTAGATTCAACCCAAATGGCAGGAAGAAATTTCCCTTTGATTTTTAGTAGATTAGTTCAAAAAGCTAATGCCACTTCAGAAATGAAAATGTACTAATTATCTTAAAACGAGGAGCACTGCGGGGAAAGTGAAATGATGGAGATACTCTTCTCGAGATTGGAGAGTACTTTGACGTTTATCGCAGATTTCATTGAAGGACGCAAAAACAAAGCGGATATTAAAAAGTTCATGAGGCTAAAGAGATTTTAGATTTGGATTAGAAAGAAAATATCCAGATGGTATAATATTCTGAATATACTGCTTCTAGCAAAGCTGCAGGAAGCACTCAAACCATGAAGAAATAGGGAGAAGAAAAGAAAATAAAGAGTCTGTGTTATTAATATGTAGAGTTGAATGATTTAAAATGAATTTACAACAGAAAATCAACTGGAATAACATCAAAACAATCTGCTTTTCCTGTTTGTTTCTTCTTCTTTCTTTCATCCTTATTTCCTAATCGAAAACGAATGATAAGGTGACAGACTATGCTGCTACTGCCGATTCCTAAGATTACTAGGTGTTTTATTACCGGGCTTGACACCGAAAAGTTGATTTTACTTTTTGAGAACCTTGTACTTAGTATTTTTGATTACTGTAGTGTAGTTTCCAGTTGGAAAATAGACCAAAAATTCCTTCGCTTTATCGAAATCAAGTATGCATATGTCTAGCATCACCTAGTAGTTTGCATAACACAAAGATGCATCCATAGCATCTAGAATGGTATGTCTTCTCTGACTATTTTAGTTTGATTTTTCAGGGAGATACTCAGGTAAAATTGTGCGATTTGATGGTTAATAAATATAAAAAGGATCTGATTTTCTCTTGAAATCTAACAGATTTCGTCGCACCTTGGAATTCTGTTATATGATATGTTATTACTGTTATTATCGTTCCGTGTTGCTTGGTGATGACTTTGTTTTCATTAAACTCATCCATAATTTTGAGTGCTACTCAATACTCTACCTCGGGGCATTATGGCTGTTTTTACTCTAATTAGGAAATACAAACAACTGTTTATCGCTGTTCCCTGAACTCTCATCACAGTGGAAAATAGAATTTCGCTGCTTCTTAGTAGATTTAAACAAGTTTGGTGTCTTCGAGCGTAGCAGTCTGTTACTGTGAGGAATCTATTGCGTGGAAGCGAAGGACGTCATCCTCTTTTTGGAAGTTGAACTTGATTTAAGTGGAGATTCCTGATGGAAGGAAGATTACTAGCAGACAAAAAGCTCTTTCTTTGGCAGTTATAGCTATTGATAGAGTTGTTGCTTGGCTGAATCGTTCAGGTATTTGATGGCAGATTCGTCTACTTTTTTTTCTCCTTAGTCAGTCCCTGAAAAGCAAGTATTTTTGTTCATGGAATTTGTTGAAAATAAATAAACTAAATAGAAATAGTCTTTAGATGTCATTTCATTACTGTTCACGATGATCGGCTTTAATTTTTTCTACGACCTTGAGCTCTCATTGATCTCAGGGGAATCTCTCACAGCTCCTTCTTCTTTCTAATGTTATAAAAGGTAAGAATTTCTATCAGTTCCTTATCCTATTTTCTTGCAAGTTTATTAATGTTTTTCATCACTATCCTCTTCTTCATCTTCACTACAATCATCCTCTTCCTCTCCCTCTACATTATACTCTTAATCTTCAAGAAATTCCTGATTTCCTTCTGGATCATCTTCATCTTCTTCATCATCATCCTCTTCTTCTCTGAAAAATGGACTATCTACTTCCGATTGAAGACTGTACAACTCATTCTCTTAATTGAATCTAAACCCATCCGTTGCTAATATGAAATCTCTATCACTCCCTCGTTTGGTATCCTCATCAAGCAATTCAATATCTTCCTCATTTTATCGAAGCATTTACATGACATCTATTCTGTAATTTTTCAATTCTTCTTTGACCTTCTCCAGCGATTTTAGTGTTTTCTATTTGACTCTTCTACACTTATTCCAATTCTACCTGATCTGCTGAGGAGAATAGAGGAATCGACTGATGATAAAATCATTGAATTTCTAGAGATGAATGTTTGGACAATTGATGATTCCATGACCAAATTTCTTGCAGGAAAAGCAAAGTTGTTTCTACTGATTTTAATTCTAGGAATAATACAGCATCGTGTCTCGCAGCAAGCAAAATCTCTCCTGTTTTGTCACAAAAACAACAAATATTTTTCTCAATCAAATCAGCAAATATTTGTTCATTTTTTTCTTTTCATTCATTCATTTATTTTTACATAATCCGAAGGGAAATTCTTAAGATTCTCCATGAATTCTTAAATCGACACATATGCAAAAGTGCAATTGTTACTCAGCACTCGAAGACTCACTTCCCTCGGCTAGCCTGTTAGAAATCCTTTTGAACCTACGTCACCTTTCTATTTGTTACACAAAATAATAATCTCATATTTTCTACAAATTACCAAATAAATAGCTCATTTTACAGACAAATCCAATATATTTTGTACATCAATCTCTCATATTCTCCCTCTCTTTCTAAACTCTCAGCTCTTACATCAAACTTGCAAAGTGAAATATCTTAGAGCGTAGGATGCCCAATGGTTAGTTCCGCTTATCCTCTAGTGAGAATCAAGAGCCTTTAGTCAGTGTCATTTTTCTAAAAAACAAATTCTCCCTTCCTGTAAAATTGCTCCTTCATCTTCCAAGTCAAAGAATTTATGAGATCAGCAGAGAAATTCGACGTCAAGAACATCGAAGACTGCAGGGTCTTTCCAAAGTAATCCTTTTTGACCTACAATCGGAGCTCATTCGACAACTTGTTTAACACTTCATCTGTCTAAGAGCTAACTTATGAGTCCAAGTGAATATAATTCAGGTACTAAAAGACTTTAACTTAGAGTTTTGAATCAATATTCCTACACCGCATGTACTATCCGATGTCTCTCTTTTGAGTTCGATAATTCACTGATTTAGCAGCAATATCTTAGAAAATTGCTCCGATTGTGTTCAATGAATATCCGAACGAAGCAGCAGATATCAGTGTCATGAATATCACGTAGAGTCTCTCTAAATTCGTCTACGGTACAATATCCCCATATCCAACTGTGATCATCGTAATGAACGAGAAGTATAAGCTGAAAATATAATGTGTTTACCATCCTTCATTGCTAATATTGTATTTAACTAGCCAAGTATAATCGGATTCAACGTATGCGACAATAGCGAACCCACATCCACAGAAATGAGCCACACAGAATATCAACACAAATAGCTTCAAAAGTGTCCAAAGTGAAGGGAATTGTTAAGTGAATTATGCTCGATCTTCGAATTATCTCAGTTGCAAGAATAAATTGTATATCCTGATTAGAAACAGCGCCTTAGCGAATGGGAACATCTACGACACAGCAAAACCACAAACAGATAGTAGATCTAACCAGAATTAGATATCAATGTAGTTATTGAAGATTTATTCCTTTTATTCTACAATCTACCCTTCACGATAGAACCCAGTATTGAAATTCAAGAATATCTCCAAGACAAAAATCCACATCGGAATGTAGAACAAGCAGATTGCTAATTATAGCGAGGAGTTCTCTGAATATGCACTCAGAAACTGGAGTGGAACATCTAAGATCGTCAGGAGATATACTACCTTTTTAGTTAATTTGAAAAAGAGTTAAAGAGAGATAAAACAGCAAACATAGAAACTTAAAGTATGGTTGTCTGCTTGGTTTACCACTAAGAGCCCTTTCCAAAGGATGAAGAAAGTAGAATCTGGAGAGAGTGTCCTTCTTGTGACGAGATTGAAAAACATATTACGTATTTTGTGGAAAAATTCATAGAAAGTGATTGTCCTATGATGTTGTGCGCTCTAAACGTGATGGCTGCTGTCATGGATCAGTGATAGCTAAAACATCGATAAGGATTGAACATCATTTCTAGTAATACGCTCTTTCATTTTGTTCTAAAACCGACGGATAAGATTTATTTGCTTCACTTGACTCAAAAATGAAAGATTTGGGAGATTTGATGATTTATCATACTTACTTTGTTTGATCGTTCCTAATCGCTTTTAAAGTTTTAAATTACTGGACTGAAAGCCTATAGTTTGCTCTTTCAAGGAGCTCAATCTTCGATTTTTTCTGATTTCTCTTGCTTTTTCTCTTTCTTCTTATCTCTCTTTTCGCTTGAGTTCTTCACAAAAGTTAGTTTTTTCGCTGTTAAAAAAGTTTGGGCTATTATTTTCTGTGTAGGTAGAGGAACATCTTCCTGATTTGAATAGATCTTCTTTTTCGTTCTCGGAGTCGTCATAATTTGGCGTGATCTTTGTCAGCGGAGATGATGACAATCCAAACAGCAATTGTTTGATGTTTTGGTTCTCAGGAACAGTTGGAAAGAAAGCCACTTCAGAAGGTACATTTGAAGGATCTAGAGATTATTATTATATGATTTGTTAAGTCAAAGGTCCTTCTGATTCTGGAGGCTATTTGGCGGAAGGAAAATACTCTTGGGAGTTGTTTTATTAAGTAGGGAATTGCTGTCGCTGATGGAGAAAGTCTAACTGATGTCGATCGGATGAAGATGATGGCTATTTGAATATCTCTTAAGACTACTAAGTTTTATGGTTTTCAGTGTCCTCATTCTCCTGGGAGATATCTTGAACAGGAAGGATTGCATTCCTCTTAATCTTCAGGACGAATGAAGGTTTAAAGAGAGGAGAAGATTGCTTGGATGTCCTTCTAGGTGAGAGAATAACTTCATCCATTTTTTTTCTGATTTCTTATTTAGGTGCTTGAAACTTGATTTGCTCTACTTCAAATACTCCTACTCCTACAAAGTGAATTAGCTAAGCGGAGAGAATTATGCAAGGAATTAAGCTGGGGAATGATAATTAACATATGAAGGCTTTTTAATTCGTTTTTGGGGAAATGGTTATTTCTAATGAAAAACATACATTTGCTGTTTTAAAAATCTTAATCAGTCATTTAGATAATGTTTGCTAATCAATCCAACGAGATAAGTAAAGTGGGAGGGGTAGGGTGGATTACTAAGCAAATTAAGATTCAAGATTAGCAGGTATCCCTAGAGATAAGACCATCAGGTTAAGTCTGGTTTAGTTCCAGCAGGCCAGCAGCTTTTCTGAAACTGAATTATTGAAGATATTTATTAGTTCTCTTTTCTAAGAATCTCTTTCTTCTAGTTATGTAAAAAAGATTTTCTCATATTAATCATTACCATTATCATCACTATGAATATTAATTTATTATTATTATTATTATTATTATGCTTGCTTGTATGTATGGAAATAATAAAACTGATTTATCATCATTTAAATATTAGAAGATTGAGAGAGTTTAGTTTTTTTTTTACAGCATAGCCCACAGTTATTAGCTTAACAGAAGTAAATAAAACAAAGTCAATTTTGGACTAAGTCTTTAGTTTATTGGGTTAATAGATAATTTATTTATTTGAAGATAATACCAATTTGAAATAAATCTGATAATTACAAGAGAAAAAGAGAAAAGAGAAACAAGAAAATGGACATCAACAAGATAATTTCTAAAGAAGGACTGAAATCGAGGTGCAGAGAACATCCCAATGTCCCATGCGATTTTATATGTCTTGATGGAGAGGTAAAATATAGAGTTGTGTGCTTACTTTGTGTGTAGAATCATTCGATTCCAGTCTCAAATTTGATATAAATGAGTTATGTTTTAGCCGCTAATGAACATGAGATCTTGTAAGCTTATTCTCCTTTGAAAGATTAAAAGTTATCTAGCAAACTAAGGAATGCTAGCTTACAATAATCGCTTGCAGAAATTGAGGTTTATTTTAAGAAACTGAGAGAAGATTTTGAGAAAGAAGTAAAAGCAGCAGAAAAAGAGCCAAACAGTCCTTGATAAAGTAAGAGAAAGCATGCCATGAATTATTAGAAGGATACATGAAAATTGCCGAAGTAGAGAAGCTGAAGTAACTAATAGTTTCTGAGAAAGAAAGTGCTGAGAAGGATCTAGATCGTTTCATAAAAGAAAAATGGAACAAAGCTGAAGAAAACAGAAAGGTAATGGCAGATCTTATGGATGAGTGTGAGGCTGGATTGTAATTCTTGTCTGATGGACCGAATAAAATTGCAGAAGAAATGATTAAAAGTCTTAAGAGTATCAACTTCTTTCAGCAATAAATCAAAGATCCACAAGTTATTTTAATACAATCCACCTTTAATAAATCTCAGAATACCGAAATAACTAAAGTTGATCATTCAATTTATTAACTCAAAAAAGGACCTAATAATGGTGATTGGGATTAAGTATTTATGGATCCTATTCTCAATCCTTTGAAAAAGTACATATTGCACATTGAACTAGAATAAAAACCAGGAAATAATTCAAATCAGTTCTTCTTTGGCCTCGTGAAAGACGAAGGAAAAGATAATAGTTAAGCATTCTAGTAAAACATGTCTTACTATGATTCAGTTCAAGGCTACGGAATAACTAAGTACATTAAGGGTACTCTAATGCAATCAGGAAACTAAGTGACAGGGAAACATAGTTTCGAAGCCAGAATAGATTTGTATCATAAGTTTCTGAGAGTGGCTTCCCTCCCTGACTATTCCTCAATCGCAGAGCTGAATGACCCAAACAGAATAGACCCGAACGTAGCCTATCGATTTTTCTTTTCTATTCTTTATTAAGGTGACATGATGAGAATTACTAATATGAGAACAGTCAGTGAGTTTGATGAAAAAATGTGATGGAATTACATATTTATGTGCGTGCTTTTTCGAATAATTGAAATCGATTTGATGAATATTCTAAATTTATTATTATTTTATTCCAGACTATTCTCTTTTTATTCTAGAATAATTTTTCCAATCATATTCGAAAAATTTTTTACCTGTCTTTGTTTATTGCTTTATCTCATAAATGGTTTCATTTGGTAATTTTAAAAATCTATTCATTTTTGATGATCTCCCTTAATCTCTTTTATTCTTCGTTTCTTTTTATTTTTTTCCTTTCTAATCTCCTTTTTTCAGGTATCCTTCTTCATTTTAGTTTAACTTCTTTCATTTTATTATTCACTTTAACTTTGTTTTTGAGGTTTTTAGGCACTAAACTTTCCTCTTCTTCATACAAAAACTAACCCACCTTTTAACCTTTTTTTAGAATATTTCAAGATCCAACAAAATCCTCTACTTGTGTTACCTTTCTCTTTTCCCTCTCTTTTTGTCTAATTTCTTCTTTTGATTATCTTGGTGTTAATTATAATAGTTTTTTTCTTCTACTTTTTTTTTAGAATATTAATATCTTTTAAAACGTAAGTGATACTCAGACCAAATTGAATATTAAATAATTATTCAAAAAATCAATAAACTGATCAAAAATAAATTGATGGGATTCTTTTCATGGATAGGAAACGCAATCTCTTCTGTGTGTAGATGCGTTAAGAATGTTGTTAAAAAAGTAGTAAATGTTGTTAAAAAAGTTGTAAAAGTAGTCGTAAAAACAGTAAAAAAAGTGGTAAAAACAGTAACTAAAGTAGTAGAAACTGTTGGTAAAGTAATTAACACTGTCAAGGAAAAGGTAGGATAAGCAGTAAACTTTGTTCTAGAGAAAACAGGCATAAACTATCTAGCCAAGAAGATTATGGATGAGACATTTATAGGAAGAGCAATCAAATCAGTTGGATCATTCGTTTAAAAAGCTTCTACTTACTTCTTTGAAAACACATTTATAGGGAGAGGTCTCAGTAAAGCCAAATAATGGTTAGATAATACATTTGTAGGAAGATTGATTAATAGTGCGGGACCTGTTGTTTAAGTTGCATCTTATGTCTTAGGAGGAGTAGGAGGAATTATTGGAAAAACATTAGGATATGCAGCAAAAGTATGCAATACATATTAAAACTTACCAGGAACCGTTTTTAATTCATTTATGTCTACTCCTGCGATGACATTTGTGAAAAATAAAGCATCTGAAGGTGTTTCAAAACTAAAAGGCTTTGTTGGAACATGCTAAACAAAAATTTACTCCAAATTTTCTAAGATTCAAGACACAGTTTATTCGAAAGTTGGTGGTATTACTGATAAAATTTATTAAAAAGTTAGTGGTATTACTAACTAAGTCAAATCGAAAGTAAATGATATTACTGACAAAGTTTATTCGAAAATTGGTGGTATTACTAATTAAGTCTACTCAAAAGTTGGTGGTATTACTAGCTAATTCTCGAAAGTTGCTGGTATTACTAAATAAGCCACAACGAAAGTTGATGATATTACGGACTTTGAAGAAATTACTGACTAAGCAATATCGAAAGTTGATGATTTAAGCAACAAACTTCACAATGATTCAACCTAAAGAAATCTCACTGAGAAATTTTAAGAATTAGAAGAATACAAAAGCAAGCCAGAATAACTACTGGAAAAATTAATTCCCTTAGAAAATAATTTTCCAAATGTCTCTTCTAAACAGATTGCTGATAATTACATACAAAAATTTAAAAGAAATGATGATAATAATAGTGTTGCAACATTTTTTGAAAAGTTTGAAATGATCAATACTCTCTCAAATGGTATCTCTACAGCGAAGTCTTTAAATTCTTAGATTACTAATTCTTAAATTGGTGTAAAGTCAATCCATTTTAATCTCAGTCCAAATTAAGGTGACCACTCTATTGATGGAGTATTATAATTGACAAACAATACTAACTAGAATTAATCATTCGAAATACTAGATGGATAGATCTTTGGTTGTAAAACACCAGATAGTTCATAGCACACTGTCGTGAGAGGAATAAAAGGAGAATTGAATCCTCTACAAACAAAATCTTTTGAGCTTCAAGCATTTTGTGCTGATTCTTGTTTGAGTTGGCCACATGATTCATTTGATTATGATTTAACTTCTTTTAAGTTAAAGGGTTTTGATAAAGAAACTGATCAATCTAAAGCATGGAGAATGACCAGTTGAACATCTCAGAATTATTTTTTCTAGATAAGAAGAAGAATTCGTATTCAGATCAGAAGGAATAGAAAAAAAGTGAAAAGAAATAGTCAATAATATTAAAAAAATAGTATTTCATTGTTGTTTTAGTTGTATTAATTGCTAATAATTCTTTTTACAATTATTTTTAAGGAATTTCTTTTACAACAACATTTTTGAATTTACTTTTAAAAATATTATTATTTTTTCACTTATTGCACTATCTTTTCATACATTTTTTGGATAGAATATTTTAAAGAAATATCATTTGCATTGATAAAACAATAAAACAAGCTGAAAGAAAAATGTAGATTGAATATTATCAATATTCATAAGCTCATTTTGATATGAAAAATTTGAGAAAAAAAATATTATTAAACAAAAGAATTCTGAACAAAAAATAGCAAAAAAATAGTAATATTTAGACACAATTTAGTTAATAATTGTCTCACAATGACTGGCATCAGCTATTCTCAAATAATTAATTGCCATAAGTTAATAGGATTTAGTGTATGATGAGTAAGTGAGTTTAGTAAATAATTACAAATCTGAGAATTTAGCTGATTTATTAGTTTGCTAAAAAACACTATTTGAAATAAATCAAAATTTTTTAAGAAATAAGAAAAGAGATAGCAAGAAAATGGACATCAACAAGGTGATTTCGAAGGAAGGATTGAAATGGAAGTGTAAAGAACACCCCAATGTTACATGCGAACTAATTTGTCTGAATGGAGATGCAAAACAGAGGGTTGTGTGCTTTAATTGTGTGTAGAAGCATTAAATTCCTGTTTAAAATGTCATATCAATGAGTTATGTTTTAGCCGCTAATGAACATGAGATCTTGTAAACTTATCCTCCACTCAAAGATCAGGAACTGCTTAGCAAACTGAGGAATACTAGCTTACAATAACCGCTTGAAGTAATTGAGGTTTATTTTAAGAAACTGAGACAAGATTTTGAAAAAGAAGTAAAAGTAGCTGAACAAAGAGCCAAACAGTCCTTGATAAAATAAGAGACAGCATGTCATGAATTACTAGAAGGATACATGAGAATTGCTGAAGTAGAGAAGCTGAAGCAGTTGATAGTTTCTGAGAAAGAAAGTGCTGAGAAGGATCTAGATACCTTCATAAAAGAAAAATGGAACAAGGCTGAAGAAAACAGAAACACAATGATGATTATTATCAACTAGTATGAGACCGAACAGCAGTTCTCTTCTGATGAACCCAATAGAATTGCCAAAGAAATAATTAAAAGTCTTAAAAGCATTAAGTTTTTTCAACAATCACTCTAATAATCACAATTTCAGTTGATAAAATCCACTTTTGGTACCTCTCAGTATATGGAAATAACTAAAATCGATAATTCGATTTATTAAGTCAAGTAAATACCTGACAATGGTTAAACGGATTAAGTATTTGTTGATCCTATTCTCAATCCTTTGAAGAAGTACATTTTCCACATCGAACTAGAATAGAAACCAGGAAATACATATAATAATTTCTTCTTTGGCCTTGCAAAAGACGAAGGAAAAGATAATAGTCCAGCGTACTGCTAAAACATGTGTTACTATGATCAAAATAATAAATTCGGTATTACTAAGTACATTAAGGGTAGGCTTATGTAATCAGGAAGTTAAGTGACAGAGAAACACAGTTTCGAAGTCAGAATCTATTTAAATGAAAAGTTTCTGAGAGTCGCTTCCCTCCCTGACTATTCCTCAATCGCAGAGCTGGATGACCCAAACAAAATAGACCTGAAAGTAGCCTACCGATTTTTCCTTTCTATGATTTGCTCAGGTGACATGATGAGAATTACTAATATGAGAACAGTTAGTGAGTTTGATGAAAAGATGTGATAGAATTACATATTTCTGTGTGTGTTTTTTAAGAATAATTGAAATCGATTTGATGAGATCATTACTAAAACTTTAATATTTTTAAAAAAATGATTCAATTCTATTATTGGGTTTATCTAATTTATTTATTTGAGTATCAGATCTATTTGGAATAAATCAGATTATCACAAGAAAAAAAAGAGAAAGGAGAAACAAGAAAATGGACATCAACAAGATAGTTTCAAAAGAAGGACTGAAATGGAGATGTAGAGAACATCCCAATTTCCCATGTGATTTCATCTATCTCATGGGGAGGCAAAATATAGAGTTGTGTGCTTACTTTGTGTGTAGAATCATTAAATTCCAGTCTCAAATTTGATATAAATGAATTATGTATTATCCACTAAGGAACATGAGTTCTTGTAAGCTTATCCTCCTTTGAAAGATCAGGAACTATCTAGCAAACTAAGGAATACTAGCTTACAATAATCGCTTTCAGAAATTGAGGTTTATTTTAAGAAACTACGAGAAGATTTTGAGAAAGAAGTCAGAGCAGCAATACAAAGAGCTAAATAGTCCTTGATAAAATAAGAGAAAGCATGTAAAGAATTATTAGAAGGATACATGAGAATTGCCGAAGTAGAGAAACTGAAGTAGTTGATAGTTTCTGAGAAAGAAAGTGCTGAGAATGATCTAGATCGCTTCATAAAAGAAAAATGGAACAAAGCTCAAGAAAACAGAAAGGTAATCGAAGATCTTATGGACGAGTATGAGGCTGATTTTCTCGCCTGATGAACCGAATAAAATTGCCTAAGAAATAATTTAAAGTCTTAAAAACATCAACTTCTTTCATTCCCCAATCTAAGAACCACAAGTTACTTTGATAAAATCCACCTTTAATACTTCTCAGAAGATGGAAATAACCAAAGTTGATAAATCAATTTATTAAGTCAAAAAAGTAACTTACAATGGCTAATGGGATTAAATATTTATTGATCCTATCCTCAATCCTTTGAAGAAGTACATTTTGCACATCGAATTAGAATAGAACCCAGGAACTAGTAATAATGCATTCTTCTTTGGCCTTGTGAAAGACGAAGGAAAAGATAATAGTTAAGCATATGACTAAAGCATGTCTTACTATGATAACTCTGATGGCTACGGTATAAGGAAGTACATAAAGGGTAGCCCAATGCAATCAAGAACTAAAGTGATAGGTAAGCACAGTTTCGAAGTCAGAATTCATTTAAATCAAAAGTTTCTGAGAGTGGCTTCCCTCCCTGACTATTCATCAATCGCAGAGCTGGATGACCCTAACAGAATAGACCCGAAAGTAGCATATCGATTCTTTCTTGCTTTGATTTACTAAGGTGACATGATGAGAATTACTAATATGAGAACAGTTAGTAAGTTTGATGAAAAGATGTGATAGAATTAAATATTCCTGTGTGCGTGACTTTTATGAATAACTGAGATCGATTTGATGAATCATCTTAGAATTACTTTATTAATTTTTCACTTTATTTTGTCTTTATCCCCCCTCCCCCCTAATTCCTTGACACTTTTCCAACAACGTTATTAATTAGGTTACATCATAATACACTTAGTTTAATGCTAGGATGGGAAAGTGTGGTTATCATTGATAATGTTTTCTTCTTCACAGCAACTAACTTATTGTTAGTCATTTGTCCTTCTCTTTCTCTTTACATTCTAGTTATGTATCTGATTGTTCATATTCTTCTTATCTGAACAACAACATAAAGTCCTCTTATATCTAACGTTGCTTTACTCAAACTTTGATATCATGATTTAATTATCTCATTTATCCATAAATTGTAACTACGCTTAGTTCTTAGAATAATAACATTGATGATTCTAGTACTATTTTCACTGATGCTACAGTAATGCGATGGCTAACTTAGAGGCAATTTGCATAGTGGATTACAATATTTTTAACAAAAAAATAAAGGAAATAGATCAAAAAAATTAGGAGCAAAAATCTTCAAAAATAATCTTTAATTGTGTCAAATAATAGCGCATTGAACTCCTTTTAATGCAAGCAAGAAAGGGAGTCAATCATCTTCTGAGTTCTTAGGCTATTGTACTATCCCAGTTAATAATAGTAATATTCATATGGTACTTCACTTCCAATCTTTCTCTTAGGGTAATGAGAGTTGTCCTTCATTTTTGTTTTCACAAAAACTTTGATACTGTCTGTTTGGGCTCGTTTCAGATATCTATTCAGATTGGCCTTTGATTTCTTTTTTGATTCTTTAACCACTGACTAAAGGTCATCTATAATATTATTCGAGGTACTTTTAAGCTATTAAAGTTCGATCTTGTTTTTCTTTCATAATTATTATATTGAGGTTTCAATAAATGCTTCTTTTTCTTTGTCTTATGGTACTTTGTCACTTATTATTTCGTAGACTCTTGGAACTTATTGAGGTATACTTTTTTCTGTTTCTGTATTTCTGAAAATACAAAGGTGTTTTTCCTTAATTTTCATAAATATGCGAATTCTAAGGATTTCATCTTTAGATAGTACTAGCTGTATCCAAAAGCTTTTCCTAATTACCAGTTATCATCCTCTTTCAGAGATTACTTTTTAGTTTTTAGAAACATATGGAGCATTTGAAGCGACCACAGACAACACCTTGATTGGTGTCTCTTTCTTAGCTGAATCAGAAAAAGACCCTCTGCCATATTTCTACCCTTGACACAGCATCCTATGAGGCTATTGGTTAAGGCTTTGAAGTATTTGTTGGAACACTGGAAGATGACATTCCAGATGTAACCGCCTCGAAAAAGTTTGGCTATCATACACTGAAAATCTCAGTAAAGTCATACGGAACTTCTTTGGACATTTTTCTGAGAAGAGAATGCTTAGCAGGACTAAGGCCTGATTAAGGAACAGAGGTAAAATGGAAGCTTACATTCTAACGAAAGTTTTACTTGTTTCTTCCTGAGATTTTTTTATTTTTCAAATATTTCTTTATTTATACTACTTTAATTATTTGAGAAATAGAATTCATATATCCTGTTTCTTTTTCAATGGATGAAATGTATTGAATTTATCATAAGAATACTCTTAATTTTAGTTTCTCATCACCACTTTTTAGAAATATCTTCTCTCAGATTTCTAAAAAATGAGTTATTTTTTGAATTGATTTTCAAGATAAAATAAAAAATACCCTAAAGTTGAGGGTGCCGATATTGTGATTTCTCTGTTTATGATGGATGATTCTTCATTAATTGAAAGATGGGATTTTCTTCTGCATCAAGAGCTCTTTGCTACTAATAATGACAGGCTGTAGAAAAGTAAGAGCGGAATTAATAATAATATTTTTAAAGGGTACATCTATTAATAGATACTAGAAGGGGATTATGATTTGTTGAAATCGTATGAATGAAAGGTAAAAACTGTCTCATTGGGGTGTAAAAAAAGTTCATAATTGTTCTTAATACTTAGTAGTGTGGAGTTGAATAAGAATTTGGCAGAATGCTTCACTTCTAATCCCATTAGTAAAAACATTTTAGCATGGATAATGCGAGTGGCCAAAAAGAGAAAATAAAACGCTCCAGCGGTCACTATTCTATTGAAGAAGTCTACTCAGCATATCTTGCAGTTAAGGATAATCAATTAAGTGGGAGAGCTTTCGTTTGAGAGTGTTTTTCATTGAGTAGTTGTTTTCATTTCCTTCACTGAATTCTGAATCTCTGTCATTTAGATTCTCTTTAACTCTATGAGATAGTTATTTTCTCAGACTAATTCTCCATAGGTAGGCACCATTAATGGCAGTTATGGGTCAATATTAGTTAGTCTTTGGAATGTGTTATGGAATTTTTCCATCAATTAAAATTGCGTAATCACTTTATTATTATTGGTCACATTGGGGTTGTTGTTATTCTTACAAAAGATGCTGCTACTAATATTGTTATGGATCAATTGGGCTTTAGGTACATGCACTATTTATTTTCTTTGAGAATCTACTTAGTCTTTTGCTTTGATTTTGATTTAATTTATTGAAAAGATTGCTGAATTAATTTTTTCTCAATAACTTCGATCTAATAAGCTGCCTCAATTTGAAGAATTGCAGTTTCATCATGCTGAGTGCGTTGCTGCTGCTCTTGCTTTCTTTTCTTTAGGATTTTAATTAATTGTTCTAAATCCTAGCAGTTTTGTTCATTCTCAGAGCTTTCTTGCGATGACTTCTGAGAGAGCGATCATGTAGTTTTGAGCTCTGAGTGATTCTAGCATATTTATTATTTCACAAAGTGGGAGTTTGTGGATTTTAAAGTTGCCCTAGATCTTAACATGATTCAAACTGAGTAGTTATTCATAGCTTACTCGTTAAACAATAGAAATACAAACTTTCTCTAAAAAGACTTGCATCTATCTGTGAATATTCTGCTGCATTTTGATAATCAAGAAGTTGCCAGTCTGTTCCTCATCAAATGGTTAAAGCATCTACCCTTTATTTTAATCCTGGAAATTTATTAGATATCCTTGGAAATTGAAAGAGATCGAAAGATCAAAAATTTTTTAATAGAATACTGAACTCATAATAGCAAAAAATTAGAATTTTTAGAAATTTTAAAAAAAGTTATGTGAGAGGTTTTGGATAATAAATTAGTTTGATAAAACATTTTAATAAATCAGATAATTTTAAGAATAGAGAAAAGAAAAAAATAGGAAAATGGAAGTCAACAAAGTTATTTCTAAAGAAGGACTGAAATGGAGGTGTAGAGAACATCCTACATTTCCATGCGATTTTATCTGTCTCAATGGAGAGGCTAAATATTGCGTTGTGTGCTTACTTTGTGTGCAAAATCATTCAATTTCAGTCTCCAATTTGATTTCAATGAGTTATGTGTTGTCCACTAATGAACATGAGATCTTGTAAGCTTATCCTCCACTGAAAGATCAGGAATTATCTAGCAAACTAAGGAATACTAGCTTACAATAATCGCTTTCAGAAATTGAGGTTTATTTTAAGAAATTACGAGAAGATTTTGAAAAAGAAGTAAAAGCAGCTGAACAAAGAGCCAAACAGTCTGTGATAAAATAAGAGAAAACATGTTAAGAATTATTAGAAGGATACATGATAATTGCGGAAGTAGAGAAGCTGAAGGAGCTGATAGTCTCTGAGAAAGAAAGTGCTGAGAAGGATCTAGATCGCTTCATAAAAGAAAAATGGAACAAAGCTTAAGAAAACAGAAAGGTAATGGAAGATCTTATGGAAGAACATGAGGCTGGATTGTAATTCTCTTCTGATGTACCGAACAGAATTGCCGAAGAAATAATTTAAAGTCTTAAACATATTAACTTCTTTCAATAACCAATCTAAAAACCATACGCTACTCTAATAAAATCCACCTTTCATAATTCTCAGTAGATGGAAATAACTAAAGTTGATAATTTGATTTATTAAGTCAAAAAAGTAACTTATAATGGTTAATGGGATTAAGTATTTATTGATCCTATTCTCAATCCTTTGAAGAAGTACATTTTGCATATTGAACTAGAATAAAAACTAGGAAATAGAAATAATTAATTCAACTTTGGCCTTGTGAAAGACGAAGGAAAAGATCATAGTTTAGCGTTCTGGTCAAAAATATCTTACAATGATAACTCTGATGGCTACGGTATAAGCAAGTACATTAAGGGTAGTCCGACGCTATTAAGAATTAAAGAGGCAGGTAAGCACAGTTTCGAAGTTAGAATCTATTTAAATGAAAAGTTTCTGAGAGTGGCTTCTCTCCCTGACTATTCCTCAATCGCTGAGCTGGACGATCCGAATAAAATAGACCCGAAAGTATCCTATCGATTCTTCCTTTCTATGTTTTACTAAGGTGACATGATGAGAATTACTAAAATGAGAACAGTTAGTAAGTTTGATGAAAACATGTGATAGAATTACACATTCTTGTGTGTGTTTTAAGAATAATTTAAATCGATTTGATGGATTATCTAACAATATCAGCTATTTTTTCTTAGTTTTCTATTTATTTAGTTTAGAAATCCTCTAATTTCATGACATTCTCGATTATTTTCAATGAAATAACCAAAAGGCTTAAGAACATTACTGGTTTTCTCAATTTCTTTATGTTTGTTAATTTTATTATTTTTGGCTTTTGAACTCAGATCTAGTAATCACTCAGCTGATTTTTGCAATAACTCTTCACTTTCTGTTGAGTTTGGTGTTGCTTCGATTCTCTCCACTTGAGAAATCTAAAATTTTTACTGATCCTCCTCTTCTTTTTAAAATGTTCTTTGGAGCTCTGCTAATGTAACTGCAATACTTGGTAATATTTTGGTTATCAACAATGGTATTGCCAAGAATTGAGAGGAATTTTCAAGGATCTACAGATTATTACTTCAGCTTTAAAATTTGTTAAAATGATTTCTTTTCTATGAACAAACTGATATTGCTATTGTTATTACTTTTATTCACACTTTATTTAATTATCTTTAATAATAACTCTCTAGATCTGAATCTTTGATTAAAATAATAACTACACAAAATAACAATTGTTTTCGTTAAATTTAAAGAAAATAAGAATTTATTCATATTTTTGAAAATAAAATTCTTAATTCAATTGCTATTGGTTTTTTTATGAATTTTTTTTACACTCTTTTATAGATAACAAATATTAAAATAATATTACTTCTAAAAAAAAGTTTCCAATCATTTTTAACGGATAATAGATAGAGTTCGGAAAGAGATGTCAAAGTTGAAGCAAATGGTTAGATAAATGGAGCCCCCTCCCCTCCCTCTCCCCATCAGAGAAAATAAATATACAGCTAAAGTTTCTGCTTAAAACGAGAAACGAAGCATCAGTATTCCCTTTGATTGTTTATTATCTGCATATTTTCAAGAAAAAAATAGACAGAGCTGATGCATTTTTATGAACGCATTCAAAAAGGTTTATCTTGCTATCACTTTGGCATCTTCAAGAATACATAAAGTAAATGAAACCTATACTAGCTAGCCTATTCAAGAAAGGATCAGAGCATGAATTATTTTTTTATCAATAGCTTCGATCTATTAAGCTGCTTTGATTTAGAGAACTGCATTTCAAAAGGTTGAGAGCGTTGCTGCTCTTGTTTTCTTTTCTTTAAGATTCTAATTAATTGTATTATATCCTAGAGTTTTGTTCATTCTCAGAGATTTCTTGAGATTGTTTCTGAGAGAGCGATCATCTCGTTTTTGAGCTCTGAGTGATTCTAGCATATTTATTAGTTCACAAAGTGGGAGTCTGCCCGATTTCAAAGTTGTCCTAGATCTTAACATGGTTCAAACTGAGTAGTTATTCATACCTTTTACTCGTTAAACACTGAAAAACAAACTTTTTTGAAAAAGAAAGGCATCTAGTAAATGTTCTGCTGCATTTTGATAACCGAGAAGTTGCCTGTCTGCTCCCCATCGAATGGTTAAAGCACATAATCTTTATTTTAATCCTGGAAATTTATTAGATTTCCCCTTGGAAATTGAAAGAGATAGAAATTTAATAATAATTTAATAGAATACTGAACTCATAATAGCCAAATTATTAGAATTTTTAGAACTTTTAGTTGATATTTCTCACAATAACTGTCATCAGCTATCATCTAATGATTATGTGACAGAAATTAATAGGATTTAGGGTATGGCAAGTGAATAAGCTTAGTATTAGTTTAAAAGTTATGTGGGGGGTTTGGATAATAAATTAGTTTGATAAAACATTTTAATAAATCAGATAATTTCAAGAATAGAGAAAAGAAAAAAATTGGGAAATGGAAGTCAACAAAGTTATTTCTAAAGAAGGACTGAAATGGAGGTGTAGAGAGCATCCTACATTTCCATGCGATTTTATTTGTCTCGATGGAGAGGCTAAATATTGCGTTGTGTGCTTACTTTGTGTGCAAAATCATTCAATTCCAGTCTCCAATTTGATATCAATGAGTTATGTGTTGTCCACTAATGAACATGAGATCTTGTAAGCTTATCCTCCACTCAAAGATCAGGAACTATCTAGCAAACTAAGGAATACTAGCTTACAATAATCGCTTTCAGAAATTGAGATTTATTTTAATAAAATACGAAAAGATTTTGAAAAAGAAGTAAAAGCAGCTGAACAAAGAGCCAAACAGTCTGTGATAAAATAAGAGACAGCACGCCATGAATTATTAGAAGGATACATGAGAATTGCGGAAGTAGAGAAGCTGAAGAATCTGATAGTTTCTGAAAAAGAAAGTGCTGAGAAGGATCTAGATCGTTTCATAAAAGAAAAATGGAACAAAGCTGAAGAAAACAGAAATATAATGGCAGATCTTATGGACGAACATGAGGCTGTATTGTAATTCTCTTCTGATTAACCGAATAGAATTGTTGAAGAAATAATTAAAAATCTTAAAAGCATCAACTTCTTTCAGCAATCAATCTTAGAATCACAAGTTACTTTGATAAAATCAACTTTTGGTACTTCGCAGAAAATGAAAATTACTAAAGTTGATAATTAGATTTATTAAATCAAATAAAAAACTAACAATAGCTGGGATTAAGTATTTATCGATCCTATTATCAATCCTTTGAAAAAGTACATTTTTCACATCGAAGTAGAATAGAAACAAGGAACTAGAGAAAATTCATTCTTCTTTGGCCTTGTGAAAGACCAAGGAAAAGATAATAATTATGCATTCTTGTAAAGGATATGTTTCGATGATTAATATTATGGCTGCGGTATAAATAAGTAAGTTAAGGGTAATCCAATGCATTAAGGAACTAAAGTGATAGGTAAGCACAGTTTCGAAGTCAGAATAGATTTGTAACAAAAATTTTTGAGAGTCGCTTCCCTCCCTGACTATTCCTCAATCGCAGAGCTGGATGATCCGAATAAAATAGACCTGAAAGTTGCCTATCGATTTTTCCTTTCTATGATTAACTAAGGTGACATGATGAGAATTACTAAGATGAGAACAGTTAATAAGTTTGATGAAAAGATCTGATAGAATTACATATTTCTGTGTGTGTTTTTTTTAAGAATAATTGAAATCAATTTGATGAATCATCATAGAATTACGATCATTTTTTATCTCTCAAGATCTGAATCTTTGATTAAAATAATAACTACACAAAATAACAATAGTTTTCGTTAAATTTAACGAAAATAGGAATTGATTCATATCTTTGAAAATAAAATTCTTAATTTGTTATTGTTTTTTTTATGAATTTTTTTTACACTCTTTTTTAGATAACAAATATTAAAAAAAATTACTTCTAAAAACAGTTTCCAATCATTTTTAACGGATAATAGATAGAGTTTGGAAAGAGAAGTCAAAGTTGAAGCAAAAGGTTAGATAAAT
>Ga0302271_10000388_pt1 | contig 42784 bp, 27 predicted proteins | sample III_Bog_N1_1_FD_198767 | JGI IMG/M metagenome (GOLD analysis project Ga0302271, IMG submission 198767) | Peat permafrost microbial communities from Stordalen Mire near Abisko, Sweden - III_Bog_N1_1 | ecosystem: Environmental > Terrestrial > Soil > Wetlands > Peat | place: Sweden: Abisko...
AGTACCAAAATCCACATTAGTTGCCACAGTTTCCCAGGCAGCCCCTGTAATATTCTTTTTGGCTTTAATAGTCATAGGCCCATAAGGAGTAACTCCATCGGCTTTGTAAAAGAAATTAGCCACTTTGATAAAACAAACCGTATCATTCCATGCATCCGTTGCAGGTACGTCATCAGCATCTTGCAACATAACAGGAGCTTGAGTTGATTTACAGATATATGCAGACCACTTCCCGGCTTTCAATGTCATCGTATTTGAATAAACGAAAGATGCCACAGTGGGAGTGGTCGTTTTTGCTGCAAAACGTAATATTATTGGAATATTACCTATCGGTACTGCAAAATATTTAGGAGTAGATACCGGATAATAACTACCAACAGCTGTTGATACAGAAGAATAATTGGCTCCATTAAAATATAGAGAATCACTATTCCCGGTTACTGGTATTACATTCAATATTCTGACTTCAGAGTATTGACTCGCATCAATGGTGTCGTATGGGAGCTTAATTTCATTTGTTTGGCAAGCTGTAAATGCTAATCCAAACATTGCTAATAATATAATATGTATTTTTTTCATATTGCAGAATATTTATTAGTTATTGTTATTGAGGTAAACAAAACCATACCATGGAAGTGTTATAATTTGCTGCCAACCCAGATATTGGTTTCAGTGCTGCCAAAGCGGATTGATTCCATACATATTCCGAATTGTATCTTGGGAGCAGTCTGTAAGAAGGAGAACCTAAATTTGTAGAAACAAATGTAGATCTTCTGTTAGTCACATCGGCTGATCCTAAATAAAATCCTTTATATACCCTTGTGGGGTCGGTATCTACTTTATGATAACTTCTGGTTGCTGTCCACGAAACCACATTGTCAGGAATTCCACTTGCACCCAATTTCAAATCATAATGATAACGGCGCATATCATTCCATGTATCAAGTCCCCAGGGATAAAGAGCTACATATTTTTGCATCATAATATGTGCAAGTTCAAAATCAGTCAACGCAAGATTGTTTACATAGCTACTATTCAAATAAGTTTGAGCTAAAGTATTAAATACCGCGGTATTAATCTTGTCACCAATTACAGAAGTTTGTACTCCACTGGAGTTTTTAACTGCTGTACCCTGTACAATATAAGCTGCAGTAGTTTGCATACTTGCGGCAACAGCTGCTTTGAAAGTTATTAAAGCGTCAGACTTTAATCCTTTTCTGTACTGAGCCTCTGCCTTAATAAACTGCAATTCGGCATATGTCATTACAATATAAGGAGCATTGTCTCTAAATATCCATCTTCCGGTTCCTGATGTGGTGGTTGATGGAGCTGCAGTAGTCCCAAAAAGGGATACCTGACAAGCATATCCGGGCAATGTACCGGTAAAGGTATACGTCTTTCTGTTAATAGTGGTCAAATCATCGGGCATGGGTGAAGTTGTTCCGAAAAAGCAAATTGCTCTCGGATCCAAAGTCAAAGTATCTGTTACATACTGTTTTGTCATCAGCTGTGTAACACCTGCGTTTGTAACCGTGTTTCCTGTATTCGGATCATAATATTTCACCTTACCTGTCATCACATCTACCATATAGTCAGATTGAGTTAATGTGGTTGACAAATTAGCTCTCATAATACCATAGAAGTTAGCATTGGTGGAAGTAGTACCATCCATTCTCACGGCAGCATCATCGGCCGAGCTGGTCATTGCGCTATTGGCAGCCGTAATCGCTGAGTCAAGATATGCCACGTTTTTGGTTGACATTGTCATATAGGTTTTGGCAAGTACTCCATACGCAAATTTCAACCACTTTGTTCTATCTCCCTTAAACATAAGGTCTGTTGTTGAAAGAGAAGAAGGATAAGTAACACCATCAGCCTGACTCAAAATGCCTATTGCTTGTTTTGCCCAAGCTTTCGATTGGCTGAAAATATACTCTTGTGAATCGTAATCAAATACAGTTCTTCCCGGATCTAAGAATTCTTTACAGGGAGCTTCACCATGCAGCGAAGTCAACTCATACCAACCATAAGCCTTTAATGCGTATCCAATACCTGCATAAAGCGGTTGATTTTGTTTTACTGCACCGGTAATCATATCTTCCAGGTTTTGACCCCATTCGTAATATACCATTTTCCAGACTTCAGCATAGTCACTTGTAGGAGCATAATACATGTATGACCCGTAAGTATATGCGGCTGTCCCGTTTCCGCTAAAATATTGACAAATAGAGCCAACCATTCTCATATCATAATAGTTCGATACAAACCCCGATAAAACTGGAGCCAATCGTAAGTTCGGTTCTACCCAATCAGGTGTATCCACATTTTTATTAACATCTAAATAGCTGTTACAAGATACAGCCATAAATAGAGTGAATATAATTGGTAATGATAATAATATCTTTTTCATATAGTCTCAAAATTAAAATGTTATGTTTAATCCAACAGAGTATCCTCTTGGAGCACCAATGCTTAACATATCAAATCCAACGCCTCCGGTTCCTCCTACTGCTGATGAAGTAGCATTTCCAACAGGATCGATACCTGAATAGTTTGTCAGTACAAATAAGTCTGTGCCTGCTGCAAAAACTGAGAATGCCGAAACAAGATTGCCTGTAAGCTTACTTATAAGTTTTTTATCAAAGCTGTATGTCAGTCTAAGTTCTGCCATATTCACATAGTTGATTCCTTTTTCAATCCAATCAGGGTCTGCTCCACCATAACCGGCACTTAAATCGCCTAATCTTACGGCAATATTATTTATCGTGGGTGATGAACCGTCTTGTTTACCATCTTTAATAACTCCTTTAAAGACTACAGCGCCCAAGTTTCTTTGAGTTACTGACTCGAGGCTGGAACCGTTACCCAACATCGTTCTTTTAGTACCATTTACTACCTGAGTTCCCCATTTACCATTCATTAAACACGACAATGAGATGTTTTTATACTTCACTCTTGCAGTAAAACCAAAATTAAATTTCGGTTCTCTATCTCCCAATACAGTCCAAGTAGCACTTGTTAAAGGCAATCCACTTGTAGGATCAATTAATATCTGACCTTTGCTGTTTCGTGCATAGTCATTACCTGTAATGGTGGTAATAGGGCTGCCTACCATAATACCATTTCTCAGGTTACCTGAAACCCATGTGGCAGAGCTGTAATATTCGGTTACACCTGTAGGCAAAGATAATACTTTACTCCAGTTCTTGCTTCCGTTTATACCAATATTTAATAACCAGTCACTACTTCTGATAAAATCATAAGAGACTAATAATTCGGTACCACTTGTCTGGAAAGAACCCATGTTTCTGTTATTCAACACAAATCCTGTAGCATACGACATACGGAAACCGGTAATAATCTGATCTTCCGATTTTGTTTTGTAAAATGCCCAGTCAAAATTCAATCTGCTATCAAACATGCGTCCTTCCACACCAACTTCCCAAGCTGTATTCATTTCAGGTTTCAACGCGGTATTTGGACCCGTAAACCCGTATGCATATCCTGCACCGGTTGAAGTTTGCAATGCAAGTGCCGGTTGAATAGAGAGTGGCTGTGCATCTTTACCAACCTGAGCCAAAGAACCTCTTAATTTAATATAGCTCCATGTATCGGCATGTTTTTTCATAAATGGAAGTTCTGACAACATAAAACTAAAGTCGCCAGCAGGGTAGAAGAAAGATCTGTTTGCTACCGGAAGTGTCGATGACCAGTCATTTCTACCTCTCAGGGTGATGAATGCCATATTGTTGAAAGAAGCTTCAAACGAACCGGAAAGAGCTTGTATTCTACGAATTTTCGTTGCCTGCAAATCGACTACAGTAGCCGGGTCGCAATTGGAGATTGATTCAAAATCCTGCACATAAAATTTTTCTCCGTGTACAGCTATTGTTTTTGACCCTACTTCTAACTGGTGATAACCAGCCTGGAAGAAGAAATTAAATTTACCAAATTGCTTTCTGTATGAAGCCAGTATGTTAATTGTAGGATCTGATTCCACTACATTGGATTGATCGTAGCTCCCGCTTTTAACTGTTGAAGTTGTAAATTGAGGATTGATCGATGTTAGATAAGTACTCGTAGAAACGTCCCATCCCATTTGAGCTCTGAATATCAAATCGGTTATCGGAGTTATTACCACATTCATTGCGGAAATAAAACGATCAGTCGTGTCATATCTTTTCGATTTGTACATATCATAATAAGGGTTCAAAATATCAATATCCTGATATTTATCAGGGTATTTTATTGAAGTGCCATCAGGAGCCAACCAGTTTTTCATATTGTCGGTTAAAGGCCATCTCATTGCCAGGTCTAAAACACCACCTGAGCCTTTAGCTACTTTAGTATTTCCACTGTTCATATACTGCAACGAAGCGTCAACATTCAACCAATTGTTGATCTTTGCCGTTCCCGATACAGATATGTTTTTACGGTTATATGCTGCCACAGGAACCACACCCGTTTGGTTGATAAAACCAGCAGAGGCACGTAGTGTCATCTTATCATTACCTGCATCGAAAGACACATTGTGTTTTTGGCTTATACCTGTTTGGAAAAGATTTGCAAGGTTGTCATAAAGAGTAGTCCCTGAAGGATAGCGAGCACCCCATTTAGAGGCATTATAATAATTGGTTGTACCATAACCTCCCTGATCGTATTGAGTTTGAAGTTCAGGATAACGATATACCTGATCGAATTTAATGCTATTGCTGTAAGATACTCTGGCTTGACCCGATCTTCCCTTTTTGGTGGTAATAATAATAGCACCATTCGAAGCATCCGATCCGTATAGAGCAGCTGCTGCTGCACCTTTAAGCACCGACATACTTTCAATATTGTCTGGATCAATATCCGAACCACGGTTTGTAAAGTCATTTTGCATACCTGTAGTAGCGGTTGCCGGAGCTTTCGCCCACTGGCTATTCATATCAAATGTGGTATTACTCATCGGAATACCATCAATTACATATAGAGGACTGTTGTTTCCCGAAATTGAAGTCGGAGAACGAAATACCACTGTAGATGAAGCTCCAGGAGAACCTGATGAAGCTGTTACATTCACACCGGCAACACGTCCTTGTAGTGCATCAATAAAGTTTTCGCGTCCAGACTCGGCAATATCCGAACCCTTTACGTTTTGTATGGCAGCTCCCACCGAGCGTTCGGGTCTTTTTACCCCAAACTCTGCTGTGATAACTGTTTCCTGTAACATTTGTGAGTCTTCATTCAGAGACACATTGACAACAGTACGTGCTCCAACTTTTTCTTCCGTAGGCTTGTACCCGATAAAAGAAAACGAAAGTGCATCTTTTGCAGATGCAGCAATAGAATAACCTCCGTTAATATCAGTGATTGTACCTGTCTTTGTTCCTTTAATCATAATAGAAACTCCAACCATAGGCTGACCTTTTTCGTCAACCACCTTACCTTTGATAGTTTTGGTTTGCGCAAGAGCTCCCACTACCGTGAGAAGCATCATACACACAACAAAACCCAGACGAATCCATTTTTGTTTATAAATCTTAGTCATAATTTTGTGGATTTAAGGATAATAAAACTGTTTTTAATTTTTCGCCGATTTATATATATACCAAACTATTGGCGAAAATAGTTGTATATTGACAATATTTAGATAACTAATAATCAGGATTCAATAAGAAAATGCAGCAACTCGCCGTTTAAATTCAAAATCAGACAGAAAAGAAGCATGCACAATTCAAAAGTTTGAATTTATAGAAAACAAGACGAAGCAAACAACGAAAATATGTGGACATCTCAATAGATACACACATCCAGTAATAAACGAAAAAAATCAAAGAAAATTAATTGGTACTTTATTTTGTATATTTTAACTCCATATTTTGACATTGGCTTTTTGAACCTTAACAATGGATATTCGCTTACAAAGATAATTCAAAAAAAAATATTATATCATATAAACATTGCTTTTTTTGAATAAATTTCAAAAAACTTGGGAAGTTGTAAAAAAGAACTTGATATAAAATGACTATTCCTAAAGATAATGGCTTAATATACAGACAAAAAGCGATATAAATTATATTCAACTTTTGCAAGCAAGGATGCTTACAAAAGTTGAATATGTATTAAAAATTATTCGGCAGTATCCCACCAAACCGGCATAGACCAAATTGACAAGTCCAATGCATGAGAGTTACTCAACATTACATTTGTAGAATTGTATTGAGTTTCGGCTGTTGGCTGCTGAATTCTCCTGAACCAATACGTTGGATCTGTTTTCGCAGTACCTGTCATTTTTGTACCTGCTGCTGCACCAAATTCGCCTGGTCTGTCATAATCAGGATATACCACACCATAACTACCAATATTTCCTGCGCTATAATTAAAGCGTCTCATATCGTTCCAGTTTTGTTGTGTAAACGACAATGCAATGAATTTCTGTTGCATAATCTTTGCCATAGTTAATTGTGCAGGAGTTTGTGCCACTGCGTTACTTGCCATGAATGCATCAATAGCAGCTTGCGTAATGGGTTTCTTGTACGGATTTAGTGAAGCAGAAGTAGTATAGGTTGCCAATGCTACATTCATTAATGCGATATGAGCTCTAATACCTGCCTGATAAGCAGCCAATGCGCCCGGCAAGTCACTTTTTCTGAATAATACTTCGGCTTTGATAAAGCACATTTCAGGATAGCCCAAAATATGAGTAGGTGATTCAGGTCGCGTATAAAAAGTTCCTGTAGATAAAACTGTTGCATCAGTTGCTTGCCAGGTACTTTCGGATGATGTTGCCCCTGAGCCTGCATACAGTGCTTTCATGCTAACAAAGGCAGTATCTCCTTTTCGAGCAGCCACTGTGGATGTATTCGACCATAGTTTAGTAGCCGGAGTATAAATTGACAATACCGGTCCACCGTTCAATCTAACATTATTAGATGTGGTAATTGCGTCCACGGGTTTAGTTGGAACAAGAGTTTTAACTCCGCCTATTGTAAATTGAGCAGAAGGCACCAACCAATACGTTCTTGGATCTACTACTGCCGAGCCACCTGTAAATGTATTGGTCAACAAATCCATATACCATTTTGTAATACGGGCTCCGTCACTCATACCTGCAACATCAAAAATAACACATGTTTTATATGGGTCTGTTGTTGTAATATTCTTTGACGTTTCTGTTGGGTCGTTTACGTTATTAATAACAGTACTTTCAGTAACGCTTTGAGGTGCAGAAGCCAACTCGGTTAGAATTTGATCTGGATTAAACAATGTTGTTTTTTTCGACAAATTTAATAACCAACGAGCCTTTAGACCATGCACCAGCTTAATCCATTTAGATACATCACCACCATTCCAGCTATCACCAGCGGCAAAACTGGTAGCTGTTGCAGGTTGAGCCTGATTAAAGAAGGTGAGTGCCTTATCCAAATCGCTCAAACAACCATTAAATATTGTTTTCCCATCATCAAAGGCAGGAGTAATAGCGGTAGAAAGACCATCTGTATAAGGCATTTCTCCATACCAATCAACCATCATCATATAACCCATTGCTCTAATTACATAAGCAGCTCCTACGTAATCCCAAGCCTGTTCGGCTGTGGCTCTAGTGATTAAATCGGGAATATTACATGCAGCACCCACAAACCAGTTTTGATAAGGTGTTGTAGCAGAAGATTGTGCCGGATTCCACGCAGCTAAAAGACCATTTGCTGATGTTGTGCTATTTGAGGTAATTGTTCCACAAATATAAGCTGATCTCACACTTGCTGTTCCCCAGGCATATGAGTAATAATATTGTATCCACGGAAGACGTAAAGCAACCGTTGCAGATTGATTATTTGGAGTATCGGGATTCGTATTGACATCTAACCATTGCGTACAAGAGCCAAGTGTCAATACCATTAAAGCTATTAGTATTTTTTTCATAACAATTCAAATTAAATAATTAGAAACTCATCAAAACGTCACATTGATTCCGACAGAACATCCGGCTGTTGCAGGAACTCCGGCATAATCAATTCCCACTGAACTTGAGCCAGAGACTCCTGCTCCGGCAGCGCTTGATTCAGGATCCATACCCTTGTAGTTAGTAAACAACAACAAATTGTTACCTGTAACATTAATGGATAATGACTTTATAACATTCTGTTTAGCAATAATCTTTGATGGCAAACTATACGACAACGAAAGTGAACGCAATCTCAACCAGTTGGTATTTGTCATAAAGTTGGCAGATTCGGTCGTATAATAGTTCGAGTAATAGTCCGCAATAATTTTTGCTCCAGAAGTTTGTATCCCTTTGACAGAGTACATTTGCCCTGCTTCGAAAGTACGTGTAGTAGGTTCAAGAGTACTCGTTGCCGGATTTAATGCAACTCCTGTTATAGTCAATGAACTTCTATTTTGCGTTTTAGGGCTCATCCCATAAGTGGTCATTAAATAATCGGTACCATTGTAAACAGCCCCGCCTATTCTCAAATCAAACAAAAATGAGAGGTTCCAGTTTTTATATTGCAAGCTATTGTTGAAGCCCATTACAACTTTAGGCTCTCTATTGCCAATGTAATACGTTGCAGATCCATCGGAGGTTGGCATACCAGTATTCCAATCTAAGACCACATTACCCTTAGCATCTCTAGTCCACTTTGAACCGGAAATACCCATAAATGCTCCACCATTAAATGATGCTGCTTTTGCATTACCAACTTGTACATCAGTAACATACATAGGGCTAAGTCCAGCAATAATATTGTTAACCTTGCCTCTGTTGCCTGAAATATTCAAGGTCATATCCCATTGAAAATTCTTGGAAACAACCGGCTTCCCTGTAATAGAAAGCTCCATCCCTTTGTTACTTACATCACCGGCATTGGTTGACATAAAAATATAACCGGTAGCCTGACTTGTTCTTGGTTGCAAGATTTGATTGAAAGTAGTATTGAAATAATAGGTGTAATCCAATCCTAAACGTCCGTTCAAGAATTTAAGTTCTGCCCCAAATTCTGACGATTCAGTAATCTCCGGTTTCAAATAAGGATTTCCGCGTGTCCAACTGTTTCCGGCTCCAAGCCCTGACAAAAGGATAGCCGGTGCCCATAAATAGGTATTCGTAGCATAAGGTGCCGTTGCTTGTCCTACTCGTGCCCATGATGCTCTTAACTTACCAAAATTCAATATCGTGTTTTTGGGTAATAGTTCAGAGAAAACAAAGCTACCACTTACCGAGGGATAAAAATAAGATCGATTGGCAACAGGCAGAGTCGAAGTCCAATCGTTTCGACCGGTAGCACTTACATAAACAATGCTCTTATAAGATGCGCGAAATTCACCATAAAGACCCATTAACCGATTCACAGAATGTGTTTCCTGAAAGAGTTCATTAGCAGGCGAGAAGTTTGAAAAGCTGATTGTGCCGGGAGTGGTAAAATTCCATCCTGTACGCATATTATTAACCGTTTTAGTGTCCTGAATATCCTGACCCAATAAAAGATTGGTATCAAATAAGCTAATTTTTTTATGGAAATTCAGCATCAGGTTTGAATTCAGATACTGATAATCATAATCGCTTTCCGACAATCTACCGTTTTGATAAGAGAGTGACACTGCACTACCCGGAGCAATATAAGTATAATTGTTTGTGGTGTACCTGTCAATACCTGCGCGATACATAATATCAAACCAATCGGTTACTTTAAATGTTGCGTTCATTGACCCTGTGAAACGATTCGTGGCATCGGTCAATTTATCTTTATTGATAATCCAATAAGGGTTTTCTACATCACTTTCAAGTGGTTGCATTCCTAAAAACATACGATACTTGGTTCCATCACTATTCAAGTAATGTTTCATATCGTCATTTCTGGCCCATGTATACACAGAGGTCATGGCCCCATTTCCTCCACCACCATACAAACCACTACTGGTTAATGTTTTGTCTGTATTTGCAATTGAATAGGCCACATTTGCACCCACAGTCAATTTGCCGTATTTTTGGTCACCGTTGAATCTGAGTGTAGTTTTGTGATAACCGGTACTTGGAACGATACCAGATTGATCATACCTTGAACCGGATAAATAAAAACTTCCATTTTTGTTACCTCCGGAAATGTTTACACTATTATCGTAAGTAGTCGATTTTTGAAAAAAGTTTTTGATGTTATCGTAAATAGCATCAGATGCAGCAAACGGCTGTCCCCAAGATTGAGTCGTATAATCACTAAAAACACCAGTTTGGTTATAATAGCCTCGTTTGTAAGAACTTTGTTCCACAGGCAATCTGTTTACCCACGAAGATTGCAGTTTTGAACTGACACCTACAGAAACCTTTCCGTCTTCAGCACCTTTTTTTGTAGTGATTACCACCACACCGTTTGCAGCACGAGAACCATACAAAGCCGATGCAGCTGCTCCTTTTAATATTGACATTGTTTCAATATCTTCGGGATTTATATCCATCACACGGTTACTATAAGTAGTAGAAGTGCGTTGTGCCCCATCAAAACTCGAGTTACCGCCAATAGGAGTCGAGTTATCGTAAATAACACCATCAACGACAAATAATGGTTGGTTGTCCCTATCTAAAGATGTACCTCCACGAATTGAGATATTGGCACCCGAACCGGCAGAACCGCTACTTTGTGTCACATTTACACCGGCAATTTTCCCATCTAATGAATTAATTACATTGGTGTTCTTGTTCTTTAAGAGTTCATCCGATTTAATATCATCGACTGAATATCCCAAAGCTTTGCGCTCTTTCTTAATTCCCAATGCAGTAATAACCACATCCTGCATTTGAACTGCTGACTCTTTTAATGTAATATTAATTATTGAACGGGCGGCTACAGCTTCTTGTGCTGAATTGTACCCTATAAATGAAAACACTAACACATCCTTTGAGGATGCAGCTACGGAATAGTTTCCGTTCACATCAGTAATAGTTCCAGTTGAAGTACCTTTAATTTGTACTGAAGCTCCTATCACCGGTTGATTTGTGGCATCAACTACCTTTCCTTTGATTGTCTTGGTTTGCGCTAATGCCCCTATTGTGAAAAATAGAGCAATAAAAGCAAAACAACCCAGACGAATCCATCTTTGTTTAAAAGCTTTAATCATAATGTTGGGATTTAAAAATAAATAAAAATAATGTCTCCTATTCAGAATAATGGTTGCTATTAAAAAACAGCAACACACATGAAAAAATTATCAAACTATCTGACCATCAAATATTAAACAAGGTGATTTTTCACCTTACACAACAAAAAATTAGCATTTTGGCACGGGTTATACCGCCAATTGTGACCATTTTTCCGTAAACGGATGTGATTTAGTAAAGATTAGATAAATTAGAAGGAAACGTGTTGGGTAATAACTATTAGATATCTATGCGCGAAAGTTATTATCTCATTAAATATCAACAGCAAAAGCACAAATAAAAAATATTTGTCAACTTTCTAAAGCACAAATTTACTCTATTATCATGAACAAACAATAATAAATCGTTTTTTTATGCTTTATATGCTTTGTTTTTAGTATTTTTTTATATCTTGATATATATTTGTTTCTTGTACAAGATATGACCGATACTCCAATTGAGCATTACAAAACATAAAGCATAGCCCAGAGACGCCCAGTTATCGGACAACCATGACAGCAGGATATTGTTATAAAAAAAAGCTTTGAGTGATAAGATTTCACCTCCTACCGAAAGCGAAATAGTGCCCAGCAAAATTGACAATATACCACCCATCACGTACATAAACAGAGGATTAATACCAAAAGACTCAAAGAAGCGCGACCACTTTTTATGACCCTTCATGTCTATAATCCAAATCAATAGCGCAAGCAATAACGACCCAAAACCACAGGTAACTAACACAAAACTCGGGCTCCATATTTTCTTATTTATTGGGCAACCATAACTTAATAACAACCCCACAAACAACATAATGGTACCATAAATGAAAATTTGTTGAATTCGTTGCCCATTGTCCTTTACCGAATTTATTAATTTTCCCAAATAGAAACCAAGCAGTACATGCGCTATACAAGGCAAAGTGCTCAATAAACCTTCGGGATCGAATGCGATTTTAGTGCCATCAGGCAACACATCTTTATACATGTGATTGACTCCGAAAATAGCTCTGTCCACTATATTTATAATATTGTTTTCGGAAAGATCAAAGCCATTGCCAACAAGTAAGATAGCCAGATACGTAATCAAAATACCACCGGCTACATAAAGCACATATCGATGATTGATTAGCAAGATAATAAGTGCTGCTCCACAATAGCTAAGCGCCAATCGTTGCATAACACCCAAAATCCGAATCCTGTCAATAGGGAAAATGCCATGTTGGAACCGCTCGGAAAGCGACATATCTGCATTTCCAATATCAAACACATTGCGACAGAGAATAGAAAACCAACCGATTGCAATACCAATAGCAAAAATAATAGCTGTTCGTTTGATAATTTTATAGGCGGCACCTGTCGAAAATTTGAAATCATACTTTTTCAACGAAAAATAGGTAGATACCCCCATAATAAACATAAAGAAAGGAAATACCAAATCGGTAGGAGTCAACCCATTCCATTGTGCATGTTCCAACGGGGTGAAAATATGACCCCATGAACCGGGATTATTTACCATAATCATTCCTGCGATGGTAATGCCTCGCATCACATCTAGCGATAAAAGTCTGTCGGATGGTTTCATTTTCTTTGTAATTATCACATAAACTATTACTTATACAAATAATATCTCTTTGACATCTTCTGAAAAGCAGCTTCATCTTTACGCCAATAGGATAAAATATCATCCACTTTCATAGAGGCTGACAAGCGCAAACGTATCTGGTCGGTTCCGCACACCTTATCGAACATATTGTAACGTGAAGCTGTAGCTTTGCTAAAGCACTGTTTTGCAGGATACATGGCAGCCATCACCTGCATTACATAAAACTGTATTTCGGTCAGACGCGCTTTTTTGTAATCGGTCAGGTAAAATTGCACCCCCGAGTAATTTTGCCCTTTGCCTACCGCGTAAAACGGTTTATAGGAAATAGGTCGAAATAATATCCCTTCGAGATGCAACTCATTCAGTTTGTTTGCCAATTCAACTCCATTGATCGAATCTTTTGCAAACAACTGAAATGGAAGTGTATAGCCCACGCCGATTGACATAAAATCGAATTCGCCAAGAATACCGGATGCAGCATAATAATAGGCCGATGCGGCATCGGGAATATGTGGTGAAGTAAGTACCCATGGTAACCCCGTTTGTTCGAAAGTCATTTTACGCTTCCAACCTTTCATCGGCACCACTGTAAGTTTGCACTTTTTGCTTAGCATATTCTCCTCGTTCAATAGTTTGGCAAGTTCTCCACAGGTAAGTCCATAGAGATAAGGTATTTTGAACTGGCTGACAAACGAAATAAACTTATCTTCCGTCAAATTACCTTCCACCTTCAAGCCTCCGATAGGATTCGGCCGATCAAGTACCACAAACTCTTTGTTGTTCTCGGCAGCAGCCTCCATTGCCAAACCCATACTACTGATAAAAGTATAGGAACGACACCCGATATCCTGAATATCATACACAATCACATCAACATCTCTCAGCATTTCGGGTGTCGGTTTCCTTGTTTTTCCATATATTGAATAGACAGGCACTCCTGTCTGTGGGTCAGCGGCTGTTTCAACTTTATCGCCGGCATATACATCGCCGCGTACGCCATGTTCAGGCCCATAAAGCGCAACTAATTTCACCCCGGGGGCTTCGCTAAGAATATCTACTGTCGATTTCAGTTGAGAATCGACACCGGTTGGATTAGTAATCAACCCTACCCGCTTGTCTTGCAGTATTTTAAACCCGCTTTCGCGCAATACTTCAATGCCGGTTTTCACCTTTTGAGCTTCCAATTTATATTGACCCAAAGTCAACAATCCGGCAATCAACACTATAATATATTTACACTTCATCATGTACTGTTTATTTCGAAAATTACTCAGCCTCTTTCTTTTTCATTCCAAATTTCGGGTCAATTTTAAGGAGTGCAACAGTAAGATAACAAGGTATAATTGCAAGCATTACAGCAAAAAAGTAATGCTGATATCCTAATTGTTCCTGTAGCCATCCGGCAATCATACCCGGAAGCATCATACCTAATGCCATAAAGGCGGTACAAATGGCATAATGCGCCGTTTTATGCTCACCGTCTGCAAAAGAAATCATGTAAAGCATATAGGCGGTAAATCCGAAACCATATCCGAATTGTTCCACTGCCACTGCTAAATTAATAAATATTAAATTGTCGGGCATAAAAGTGGATAAGAAAATATAGGCGCATTGCGGCAAAGTAATGGACATTGCCATTGGCCAAATCCAATATTTCAACCCTTTACGAGATGCGGCAATTCCTCCTGTAATACCACCCAGAGTAAGTGCAATAACACCCACAGTGCCATATACTAAGCCCACCTGACTAGTAGTCAGTCCAAGTCCGCCAACCTCTCTTACGTCAAGCAAAAAAGGAGAAACCACCTTTATCAACATGGCCTCACCAAGTCGGTATGACAACATAAAAGCAATGGCTAAAATCACGCCTGGTTTTTCGAAGAATGTGGCAAATGTGTGTCCAAACTCGCGGAATACATCTCCCACGTTATTAGCATCTCTCGAATGATCAGAAGCTGGACGGGGCAACACAAAACGGTGATATACAAATATAAGAATGAAAAATCCCGCTAAAATAAAGAAGGTAATACTCCAAGCCAGTTTGATATTACCGGAAATTCCTTTGAATTGACTTTTTACCTGATCCTTTAATTTATAATCTAATTGTACCACGATATATGCCGGTTTATCCCAGTTTTCGGAAGTAAACACAAACCGTTCGCCCGAGACTAAAGAAATACTTTTATCACCTGTAGCAAAGCTGGAATTGAGCACCACTGTTTTTCCGGCTTCAGGTTGTTTGGTTAGTCGTACGGCAACAATTCCGGCATTTCCCACCTTTCCATCTCCCGCAAAAAGATTCTTCTTTTTTTCTCCAAAATTTCGTTTGATAAAATGACCCAAGCGCGACGAAACGTTTATTGTCCACCACGAATCTTTCTTTTTCTTGTTTTGGTTTGTCGAACCATCCTCACTATTCACAAAGCCATTACGCCGATTTTCAGAAAAAGCATACCCTTCAATTTTTTTCAATGAATCTGAGGAAATATTATTAGTATTCAAAACTAAATTCGAAGGGAAAGCCACAAATGTCTGCATATCAGTTTTGGGAACATTGTAATTTTGAGCATGCAATACCACTTCTGTTTGAGCTGTTTTCGACGATTCGGCAGTAAATTGCATTGGTTGCAGTCCGGTAAAACTTTCTAAACCTCCCGCAATAATAACTAACAAACCCGACCCTGTAATCATTGCTATCCGATAAAAAGTACTACGGATACCCACATAAAATGATTGTTGCGAGCTATCCAGCGCTAACATGTAAAAACCATCGGCAGCAATATCGTGCGTGGCTGAACTAAAACCAATCAACCAAAAGACAGCCAATGTGGCTTGAACAAAAAATGGCATGGGGATTAAAAATGCAACCCCTGCAAAACCAGCACCAATCAACAACTGCATGGTAATAATCCACCAGCGTTTGGTTTTAATCATATCCACAAATGGACTCCAAAAAGGTTTGATTACCCATGGTAAATACAACCAACTTGTAAAAAGTGTTGCATCAGCATTAGACAATCCAAGGCGCTTGTACATAATCAATGCAAAAGTAGTTGCGACTACTACATACGGGATTCCCTCCGCAAAGTAAAGCGTAGGAATCCATGCCCAAGGTGATTTTTTTAGAAAATTAGCCATTATGTTGATTTACAATTTATTAATTTACAATGTACAATTTGACAAAGCGGTTTTACCACACTCTTTTTATATCGCCTTTATTCTTGAGTTCATTGGCTTATTGGCAAATTAACCCATTAGCACATTACAAAGCCTATCAAAATCCTCCCCGTCAAGAGAGATTTGCCGTAGCATATCTTCAATATCGGAGGCGGTAATTTTTTCAAAGTCCTTTTCGAGTGGAGTAATAAACACCCCTCCCAAATCGACAGAAGCAGGGCTAATCAGCAAATTGGCATCTCCATCGGCAAAATATTGCCAGGGGCGATGCAACTTACGGGGGAAAACCCATAATGTCCACATCCCGTTTGCATACCGACAAAGAAGATTCAACATCGGTTCGGGACTGTCGGGTGGAACAGTCAATAAAGTGTAGATTTTTTCAAATTCTGCCATTAGCGCGGCTCTGTCTGCCGACTCAAGTACTAATGCAGCACAAGGATAGTAAGGAAGTCGCGAAACGGTTATTTCAGGACGATTAATAAGCACAATGGCCTGTTTGCGATATGTATTTTCCCAGTTTTTTTCGAGAGGCAGAAATCCTCTGTTGCCGGCCTGAAAATGCATGTGATCGGGAGCTGAAGCTCCGCATTTCGGTCCGTTATAGAATAGTACAAAATCAGTCAGCGTTTTTGCCAAATCCAACATATCGCCCAAACGTGTACGAATAAGTTGATCGGTATGCTCAAGTGCCGGTATGGTCAGATGTTTCTCAAATATTGGAAACGGATTGACCAAAATCAAATAATCATCACCAAATGGCAATCCCTTCTGTTGTTCCGGTAGATTGGTGCTGCACAAAAAACATCTTCGCTCTTGAATGGACTTTGCATCCACTTTAGCTGCCGAGGATACAATGCGCGATGGATTATATTGCACTGTAATCGTAAAGCTACCCACCGTGAGTTCCTTGGTTCTAACCTGTTGCAACGCCAAATAGTTGCGTGCAGGTAGTTCCCAGGTCGCGATTTGTTGGTCAACTAAAGCCAATGCCAGGTCAGACATTGTATTGCCATGTTGATAGGGTAATAGCTCTTCGATCTGTATGTTTTTGCTCATGGTACTGAATTTAACATCGATCACTATACAGTATCCATCTCATTCAGAGAGGATAATCAAAAAATATCTCCCGTATTTTTCAACGGGTAAAGCTTTTAAGGTTATTGCTTGTTAAGCTGTTTACGGGCTTGCACTTCCCATGTGCGTATACGGTCTTTGTAGGTATTGTGCCCGTTCATCTTCACAATATCAAGTGATGCATCCGAGTTATCGTCCCAACGACGACACAAGTAAAGCACATCATAGATGCGACCAATACGGTGTTCGCGCGAAAAATAAAGTCCTAACGCATAATCTTCTCCATAGCTGGTATTTGGCACTTTGATGGCACGCAACATTGGAGTATAGAATGCTCTTGGGGCACCCAATCCATTAATCCGAAGCGCATTGTTTCGTCCATTATCAGGAGTCCACTCTTTGTGGTCTATTATTCCCGGTGGAATTGTCTCCATATCAAAATTAGTCATTCTATAGGTGCCCACCACCATTGCACATTTTTGTTCATAAAAGGCATCGACAATTTTTTGCAAGGTATTTTCATCGCTGTACACATCGTCGCTGTCAAGTTGTACGGCAAATTTTCCACAATTTGCATCCTGCACACCCACATTCCAACAACCTCCAATACCCAAATCAAACCGTCCGGGAATCAGGTGAATAACCCGAGCGTCGGAAGCATATTTTTCAATTATTTCGGCAGTACCATCAGACGAGTGGTTGTCGATAATAATCAGGTTAAAGTCAAAACTGCACACTTGTTTAAGAACCGACCGAATAGCATCTTCAAGGGTTCTTACACGGTTGAAAACCGGAATAATTACCGAAGCTTCAACCGGGAAATCATTTTCATCAAATGCTACATCCTTAAATTGAGGAGCCAAATATGCTCCCGCTTTTTTCAAATGGTCGGTACATACCAACTCCATTTCTACCTGCACCTGGCGGTTTTTGGGATCCACATAGTCAAACATCTTTTCGCCCGACTTACGTGTATCTGTTTCTATTTCAGAATATAGATACTCGTTAATATGTACAATATCATGCTTTTGCGACACTTTAAGCCACAAATCGTATAATCCGGCAAAGCTATATTCAGCCGTAATTGTTACGACAGCCTCTTTCAATGCTTTTGCGCAGAAAACCAGCACAGAGCCAAAGTCGAAATCGTCGCGCAAACTACCTTCCTGAAAAGCAATTACAGGATGAACTTTCTTTACACCGTCCACTATTTGATATGAATCGGCATAAATCATCCCTGCAGCCGAATCGTCAGCCAAATTGACCATTCTATCCAACGCAAAATAGCCCAATTGCAACGGCAATTGCTTCAAATATACCAATGAATAATCGGCATCACTATGCGCTGCAATCAACCTCATGGTTGCACTACTTTTCAGACTATCTATCTTCAGCACTTTGCATCCATCAATTTCGGCAGGTGCAGTTGCATCGGTTGCTAATAAGTAAATTTCGCCTACCAATGCTGAAGCTTTAACCGCCAACAAAGTAGGTTCAATTTGCTCTTTTGATACGTACGGTAAAAAACAAGTTATTCTTTCCATGGTTCAAATTTCTGCTTTATTTTTTATCAAAAAAGGCATCAGTCGCTTTTTTCACAGAGCCATGCACCAGCAATAAAGTCTTTGCTGCTTCATATTCCAGATTTGTTTCCTCCATAATCATGCGGGTGCCTCTATCTACTAACTTTTTGTTACTCAGCAACATATTCACCATACGATTCCCTTTTACCCGCCCCAGTTTAATCATGGTAGCTGTAGTAATCATATTCAGCACCAGTTTCTGAGCTGTGCCGGCTTTCATACGTGTGCTACCGGTTACAAACTCAGGCCCCACAATCACTTCAATGGCAATATCGGCATATTGAGCCATCGGTGAATCAGGATTACAGGCAATGGCTGCGGTCAAAATTCCATTTTCCTGCGAATGTTTCAACGCCCCAATCACATAAGGAGTGGTTCCCGAAGCTGCAATACCAATTACAGTGTCATTGACATTAATATTGTAGCCCTGAAGCTCTTGCCATCCCTTTTCTTCGCTGTCTTCGGCAGCTTCCACTGGATTTCGCAAGGCTGTATCGCCACCCGCTATCAAACCAATAACCAATGTATTGGGCATACCATAAGTCGGGGGAATCTCCGACGCATCGAGGACTCCCAACCGACCACTGGTGCCGGCGCCCATGTAGAAAATTCTTCCTCCCTTCTTCATCCTCAGCACAATCAATTCCACCAATTTTTCCAATTGTGGAATGACCTTTTCTACAGCCAACGGCACTTTTTTATCTTCTTCGTTGATGCCGGTCAATAGTTCCAACACCGAACTTTTATCGAGATTGTCGTGCAAAGACGACATCTCCGTTATTTTTTTAAACACCATGTGTGGGTTCTAATTTATTCTTTCTACTGGTATGATACAAAATCAAATCGTCAGTTGGTGCCTGAATCACTTTACCCATATTGATGGATAAATCGGAGGCAACCTTGCGCAACACATCCTGATAATAATACCCTATAGATCCAATCACATTTACCTTATTGTTCAGATAATCATACTGATACACATTCCTTTTGAAAAAATCGGCAAACCCATCATATACTATTTGATACATTTCAGGTTCATTCAGGTTTTCTTTGAGAAAAATAGACAGTGAAGCCAAAAAACGGTTAGGGAAAGGTTTGCTGTAAATATTTTCAATTATCTGAGCCGATGTTAGTTTAAAGCGTTCCAAAAAACGTTCTTTAATATCATCATTCAATTGATTCTTAAGACAATCAGCCACTAAACGCTTTCCCAACGATGCTCCACTTCCCTCATCACCAATAATATAGCCCAATGGCGAAACTTGCTGAACCACATCATGGCCATCGTAATAGCAAGAATTGGAGCCAGTTCCCAGAATGCATGCAATGCCGGGTTTGTCACCGCACAAAGCTTTGGCTGCGCCTAACAAATCGCTTTCTACTTCAATCACATCGTATTTAAACACTTTCGAGAATGCGGAACGCACAACCGATTTTTGTTTATCGGTAGCACAACCGGCACCATAAAAGTAAATTTCATGAATTTCATTCACACCCAAATGTGGCAACAAAGTCATACGCAGGTGTCCCTCAATCTCATATTCTGATTGAAAAAAAGGATTGATGCCCGGCGTATAATAATGGATGCAGCTATTATCGTCCTTTAATAATGTCCAATATGTTTTGGTAGAACCACTATCGGCAATTAGTATCATAGCGCTATTTTTAGGTTATTCTTTTGTTTTCTGGAATTGTTGACTCAAAAGTGAAACGTTGAGAGCCCAACACGAAAAATATCAATAAATCTGCAACTTTCCGCAACTGTATTTACTCAAGATAGTAATATTAGAAAGCTTAGAATATCTCCGTGAATGTGTGACAAAGTTAAGCTAAACTTCACAAAAAACAACTCCCACCAACAAAAAAAGAATTATTTTTATTATATTTATTGTTTTCATTCATATTTTTAATTTTAAATGCCTCAGGAACATTGTGCTGAGTACATAAAAATGAAATGAAAACCATTAATAAGACAAGATTCTAAATGCTTTATATTACTATTTACGTGCGGTTTATGGCACATAAAACATTCCTATTGGCAGGAGTATAAAGTTTGACAACATAACAACTACATAATTGACAATGTTAACACACACAAACATTCTTCAAAATGAAGAAAAATTAGAGGATTGAGAATAAAAAAACAGTCGATTCAGCACAATCAACTGACTCTGAAAAATCGGAGACAACGCCAGTTTTCGTTAATCAAAACGACAGTGGTCGGTATGATATCGTACCAATCCCGGCATCGGAGATTTCTCTATTTGTCCCACTTTCACATTAAATTCAGCCGCCACTTCTTTTAGAATATCGGCATAATGGTACGCTACCAAACCCATAAAATGAACGGGGTAAGTTTGATAATCGTAATGCATAATATTCCGAGAAAAGAAGTTTCTAAAATTCTGTTTGACCAACTCATACACATATTCGTGATTGAGATGTTTCTCCAGAAAAAAAGAAAAGCTTGCTAAAAAACGATTTGGAAAAGGCTTACTATACACATTTTCAAGGATTTCTCCTGGAGTAATTTTGTATACATCGTAAAACATATCACACAGTTCCTTGGGCGCAATCTGTTTCATACAATCACTCAGAAACATTTTTCCCAACACTGCACCACTTCCCTCATCACCTAAAATATAGCCCAAAGGAGACACATTGGATACAATTTTTTCGCCATCATAAAAACATGAATTAGAGCCAGTTCCCAAAATACACCCAATACCCGCTTCGTTACCGAACAACGCACGAACCGCGGCGAGCAAATCAGTTTCAACCTCAGCAGGAGCTCTAAATTGAGTTACCAAAGATGCCTCTATCACATCCTTCTTCTCTTGAGATGCACAACCGGCTCCATAAAAATAGATTTGATCGATTTTCTTTTTGAAGAAAACCTCCGGCAATTGTAAACGAATTGATCTACTAATCTCTCTGCGCATCTGAAAATAAGGATTTAATCCCTCAGTAAATGCGCGTTCAATTACATAAATCCCTTCGACCAAGCACCATTCGGTCTTTGTAGAACCACTTTCTGCTAATAGTTTCATTCCGTGTTGAGTTTAAGGAATTTGCTCCTCCAACAAAATATACTTTATATAAAGGAAGTCTTATGCGTATAACTATCAATTTTATCCGACACCTTATATCAATGTAATAAACATTTAAAGTTCATTATTTTCTTTACAAAAATAGATATTTTATGTAGGAATACAAAGAAGAAAATCTTGAAAATAAGAGCTGTAAAAACAATATTTTGATTATATTTTTTATCCTGTTTTTATATTATTATAGATATTTTATACACTAATAAAGTGCAAATATAGTGGTTTATAACTTACTTTGCAACGTCCAAGCAAATTAAATCTATCATTATAAAATTTCCCATAACTCGTCAGTCGTTAACAGACTGAACAATAAGACTAAACAAGATATAATGGAATCTACCAAGAACATTTCCGCCTTTTTAGAAGAAGTGCGCCAAATACTTCCCTCAAAACAGCTTTTCACCGACCCAACCAGGTGTTTGGCGTGGGGCACCGATGCCGGATTTTATAGACAAACACCTCATATCGTGCTATTTCCTGAAAGCGAAGCGGAAGTAACACAACTATTGCAGAAAGCAAATGAACTGAAAGTACCGGTCACTTTCCGTGCCGCAGGAACCAGTCTTTCGGGACAAGCTATAAGTAATTCAGTGTTGATGGTAACCGGAAAAACGTGGGAAAAGTTTCAAATTCACGAAAATGGTGAAGTAGTATCGCTGCAACCGGGAATTATTGGTGGACGAGTGAACAAGCTTTTGAAAAAATATGGCAGAATATTCTCTCCCGATCCGGCATCACTCGACTCAGCGATGGTAGGTGGCATTATTATTAACAATGCCTCTGGCAAAAGTTGCGGGACACATGCCAACAGTGATAAAATATTACGTTCGGCACGCATTATTTTTGCCGATGGCACCTTACTCGATACTTCAGATGAAGAGAGTAAAGCTTCTTTCAAAAAAACTCACGCAGATTTTTTTGAAACATTATTGCAAATACGTGCCGATATTCTTAATGACAACGAGCTTACAGCCCGCATTCGACACAAATACAGCATAAAAAATGTAACCGGCTTAAACATTTTACCCTTTGTTACTTACGAAGATGCTTTTGATATTATCACCCACCTGCTGGTTGGTTCCGAAGGCACATTGGCATTTTTGGCAGAGGCTACGGTTCATACCGAAATTGAGCTCCCATGCAAAGCCAGTGCAATGGTCTATTTCAAAGATATTAAAACTGCATGTTATGCGGTGCAAAAACTGAAAACAACCCCTGTAACGGGAGTTGAACTGCTCGATCGCAAAGCCTTACAATCGGTAACAGGACGCGAAGGCATGCCTGAATATCTGGGCGAATTAGCCGATGGAGTAACCGCTTTGCTTATTGAGACTAAAGCCGAAAACACCGAATTACTTCAAGAAAAAGTGAATGCCATCACTCTCACAATTCAGCAATTCGACACCATAATGCCGGTGAAATTCACTGACAAAGCTGAAGAATATAGTGTCTGGTGGTCTATCCGCTCGGGCATATTTCCTTCTGTGGGAGGAATGAGAGAGTTGGGTACCACCACATTAATAGAAGATGTGGCTTTCCATATTCAGGATTTGGCAGAAGCCACTTCCGAATTGCAGACTATCTTACTCAAACATGATTATACCGACAGTGTTATATACGGACATGCATTAGAAGGAAATTTCCATTTCATTATCAACCAACGGTTTGATACTCAGCAAGAGGTTGATCGTTATGAAGCATTGATGAATGATGTGGTTACATTGGTAGCAGATAAATACGACGGGTCGCTCAAAGCCGAGCATGGCACAGGACGAAATATGGCTCCTTTTGTAGAACGCGAATGGGGGAGCAAAGCTTTTGACATCATGAAAAAGGTAAAGAAGCTTTTCGACCCAAACAACATATTGAATCCCGGAGTGATTTTTAATGATGACCCCAAATGCCATATCAAAGACTTTAAACCACTACCACTTACAAATTCGCATGTCGATAAATGTATAGAATGTGGTTTTTGCGAAGTAAATTGCCTCACTTACGGCTTCACACTTTCTTCGCGTCAACGCATTGTGATTCAGCGAGAAATATCGCGACTAAAAGAGAGCAATGAAAATCCGGCATTGCTTGCTTTATTACAAAAAGGATATTCATACCTTGGCAATTCCACCTGTGCCGGTGATGGATTATGCTCTACTTCATGTCCAATGGAAATAAATACGGGACATCTCACGCACGATGTACGCCACGAGCTTTTACCAACCGGCAGTTTGGGTTGGAAGGTGGGCGATTTTACAGCGACACATTTTTCGGGGGTAAAAAGCGGACTCCGTTCGGTGCTTACGTTGGCTAACTTTACCCATTCGGTGATTGGCAGTAAGAGCATGACATTTATCTGCAACGAGGCCAACAAAATGGGATTACCACTATGGACAACCGCAATGCCCAAAGCGCATAAGATACATATTGAAAAAATTCATCAAAAGAAATCAGACAATAAAGTGGTCTATTTTCCCAGTTGCATCAACCAAACAATGGGAGTGGACAAAGCGTGTCCCGAGCAAACACCGCTGTCTGATAAAATGACGGCATTGCTGCAAAAAGCCGGATACGAAGTCATTTTCCCAAAAAGAATGGAGAACTTATGCTGTGGAACAATATGGGAAAGCAAAGGAATGTACGATATTGCCGACCGTAAAACCGAGGAACTTGACGACTCGTTGTGGGAAGCAAGTGAACATGGCAGATACCCTGTAGTATGCGATCAAAGCCCTTGTCTGTACCGTATGCGCGAAAAAATCAGTAAAATGAAACTCTATGAGCCGGTGGAATTTATTGAAAAATACTTAGTGGAGAGATTGGCATTTTTGCCCATTGACGAACCTGTAGCAATTCATACTACCTGTTCGATGACCAAAATGCACCTGAAAGAAACATTAGTCCGTTTAGCCAACCGATGTTCCACTCAGGTTTTCATTCCTGATGAAGTGGGATGCTGTGGTTTTGCCGGCGATAAAGGGTTCACCACCCCCGAAGTAAATCGCTACGCACTTCGCAAACTTCAACCGCAATTGGAAGAAAGAAAAATTAAGAGGGGATATTCCAACAGTCGCACCTGTGAAATCGGACTCACCACCAATGGCAAGATTCCATATATGTCAATTGTGTACTTAGTAGATCAATGCACCACGGCAAAACAGTAAATTACCGACACAACAGCTCCTTTGCATTGGCACACAAGTTTATCAAACAGATAGCAACATCTATTTGTCAATCGCCATAAAAACAACCACAGTTGTATCATTCTTCTGTGCAGTTGTATGAAGCAACTGTGCAGTTGAATACTCCAACTGTAGAGCATTGTGATTCAACTGCACAGTTTGATTATCAATAACCACAGTTCAATCGTGCAACTGCACAGTCGTGTAATACAACTGTGGAAAACAGCGATACAACTGTGCAGTCAGATAACGCAACTGTGCAGGTGAATGATGCAACTGTAAAGATTAATGGCACAACTGTAGAGGTTTGTTGTACAATTTGCAGAATCAGGAACTAAAAACAAGGCATATCATCTTGCTCTTTCAGCAGACTTACCACATCAGCGTTTTTATAACACTGAATAACAGTTGCTTTCTCAATTCACCTCTTCCGCTTTTGGAAAGACAACCGATGCCAAAATGCTGACACCAAGAATGCCTACAATTGCCAGCAAAGAAACCGGTGTGCTGATATGAATTTGAAGAATACTGCCCAACAACATCTTTACGCCAATAAAAGTAAGCAACACTGCCAGCCCTATTTTGAGATAATGAAACATATTCATCACTTTTGAAATAAGGAAGAAAAGCGAGCGCAAGCCCAAAATAGCGCATATATTGGAGGCAAACACGATGTATGGATCTTTGGTGACCGAAAAAATAGCCGGCACAGAATCGACGGCAAACAAGACATCCGAAAACTCTGTCACCAATACTACCAAAAATAGCGGTGTCATCATCCATTTGCCATGATGTGTGATAAAAAAACGATCCTTTACAAAATGCGGATGTACGGCAAAATATTTAGAGGCAAAGCGAACCACTGGATGTTTCGATATGGTTATTTTTTCTTCTTTATCTTTGTCAATATACATTTTTACTCCGGTAAAGATTAAGATTGCACCAAAAACCCACATCACCCAATCGAAACGCTGAATCAATGCCGATGACAGAAAGATAAAGAGAAAACGCATTACAATGGCACCAAAAATACCCCAAAACAACACTCGATGATAATATTTCTTCGGCACACTAAAGCTCAGAAAAATCATGATAATCACAAAGATATTATCAACCGATAGCGCATATTCAATGACGTAACCGGTAAAAAACTCCAACGAAAGCGCTTTGCGATATTGTTCCAGATTAGCCGCCAAGCCCAACGACTCATTCAGTACAAGTCCATGACCGTGCGCCACGTTTATTTCCTGCAATTTTTGAAATGTATCAACCGAGTGAATCATATCGCCATACGATCCTATAAACAAATACACACATACCGCCAAAATGCCCCACACTATAGTCCAAATGGTAGCTTCTTTGAATGAAACCTCATGGCTTGTGCGATTAAACAACCCAAGGTCGATTGACAAGACAATAAAAACGAGGATTAGAAATCCTCCAAAAAAAATTACTTCGTGACTCATTAATATGGATTGAGTTTAATTTTTGAAGACTAAATAAACGGCAGCAATCATTAACAACATGGCTGCCACATGATTCCAACGTATTTCGATTTTGAACACAATCACCGAAAAGATAATGAAAACCGCCAACGTTATAACCTCTTGTATTATTTTGAGTTGCATCAGAGAGAAAGAACCTCCATTACCCAAAAAACCAAAGCGATTGGCAGGAACCTGCATACAATACTCAAAGAAGGCAACACCCCAGCAAATGAGGATAATTACAAAAAGAGGCAAAGAATTAAACCATGAAAAATCGCGCATTTTCAGGTGCCCATACCAGGCAATTGTCATAAAAACATTGGCCGCGATTAATAAACCGATGGTTGTGAGTCTATTATACATTTTGCAAGTTTAATGAGAGGAGCCTTCTATTTTGCATTTTTCCCCCGCAGCAGGTTGACATTTCCTTTCAATTTATACTTTTTCCCATCGGTTCCGGTGGCAGTAATGAGGTAGTAATACACACCCGGAGGAGCTAACTTTCCGCCGGTTCGTCCATCCCATCCTTCACCCGGATCGGTAGAAATAAAGACACGTCCCGCCCACGAAGAGTAGAGCAAAATTTTATACGTAGCAATAGAACGATACGACACTCTAAATTCATCGTTTTTACCATCTCCATTTGGAGTAAATACATTGGGTACTTGAAGAAAAGATTTGCTCACGATTACAATCACCGAATCGCTACTTGTACAAGTACCTGCAGTATTGGTAACAGTGAGCAGCACCTTATATGTACCCTCATCGTGAAACACATAACGCAAATCGGTATCGGTATATCTCAGGTAAGTATTGAGATTTGCCAGGTTATATACTTTCCATTCATAAAATTGGGTGACCGGCAAATTGGCATTGCTTTTTAATGAAACATCAAGTGGACCGGAACCTTCCAATGCGGCAATTTTGCGTCCGGCTTCATTCAATGCATCACGCTCAATAATACTACCCGTCAAATGGCACTGAGTGCGGATTGCGCTATAAACACCTGATGATATAGAGCTTGTAATTCCAAACTGTGTGGCGTATTGATCGCCTGAAAGAATAAATTTAGTGTCTTTTAGGGGAGCACTTACGGAAATGGTCGTAATAGGAGTTGAGATTTTTTGAGTTTGATCAATATCTGTCCATTTATCAGTTACATATTGCAAATCGGAATAGGTAAGCGTGAATTGACGCTTCAATCCCTGTTTGACATTACTTTTATCATAATATGCCAACTCGGGAATAGTTCCGTTGAAAACTAGATTGAGATTGCTGCATTTGTCCGAACCTTCAACCGGAGTCAGACTGCTTAAAGTGGCTAAATATTGCTGATAATCAATCACCCATATATAATATTTCTTCCCATCAGCGGTCAATATATAACCTGTAGCATTCTCAACTGCCACCCAAGACTGATTACTCATAAACGTCCCATCATATTTCTGCCAGGTAAAGCTTGTGGCAGTGCCGGTAAATTGCACCTGATTATCCGCCGTAATCCCATTGAAAAGGAACACTGCATCAACATTTGTAATACTGCTCCCCGTCAACTGAATAGAATGACCAGTTCCTGTTGCCATAAACTGAGGAAAAGCCGCAATTGTTATGGAGAACAAAAAAGCAAACACAGCAATTTTTTTCATCCGAGAATAATTTTAAATAAAAGATTAATAGTGCTTTGGATTTCAACTAAAAAGATGAGAAACTATTAGACTGATGATACAAAGTAGCGGTTCTCGCGTACAAAGTTACTATATAATTTACAATTTGGCAAAAGGATATACCTCCAATCTAAATGAAAGCTTTATGAAACGAGTCACAAAAGACGGGAAAAGTTTCATGCTTCCATTAAAATCAAAATTATTCTCATATGAAAAACGGAATGAGACAGAATATCTTGTAAAACCTCTTGCCAAATAAATCTATAACAAAAATCATTTTTATTATTAAACAATTTATTTTTATCTTTGCATGTATAACTAACCGTCCACATGCGCAACCTGACATTGTTTCTTGCGGCTTGTCTTCTAATCTCCTGCTATCGCACCTCACCCGGCGACAGGACATTATTGAACCGTGCCGATAAGCTAATGGAAACGCACCCTGACAGCTCGTTGCTTCTTTTAAAAAGAATATCAACACCTAAAAAGCTATCATCCCCCGACAAGGCACTTTATTCGCTTCTTTATAGCCAGGCACTCGACAAATGCGATCAATATATAGAATCCGATTCCCTTATTAAACCGGCTATAAATTACTATCCATACGGTAATGAGGCAAAAAGAGCCGGTTATGCCTTTTTCTACTTATCCCGCTGTGAGCGAAACCGTGGCAACGCCCAAGGAAGAGCCGAAGCTCTGATTAAAGCCATGCCTTTTGGGCATGAATGTAAAGATTATAAATTAATGGGATTCATTTACAGTGAAAAAGCTACAATTTATAAAGAACAGAATCAAACCGATAGTATGCTTTTATATAATAAATTAGCATTATCAGCTTTTAATAAAGCAAAAGACAAACGTAATAGCATTATCAGCTTACTAAATATTGGTTATGGCAATTATTTTGTTTCAAGATTTGATTCGGCCTTGTATTATTTTAAAAATGCGGAACAAAAAGCAATTTCATTACACGAACCACTTCTGTCTTCTTCTATTTATCGCTTTATAGGGTTAATTTACTATTATAAAAGCAATAATACATTGGCACTATCCTATGCCCAGCTATCAGCAGTAACTTCTGACACATATGATTATAGCAAATGGACTACTCTCGCTCGGATATTTATTAAAAAAGGAGAACAGGATTCTGCCCGTTTTTATTTGAACAAATGCTTACAAACGGGAAATAAACCTCCTGTATGCTATCAATTGTTTCAGGAACTTGCAGAAAAACAAGAAAAATTTGCTGAAGCTCTGAGTTATGCGAAACTTGCGGCTGAAGCGCAGGACTCGGTGAATAAACGCACACTGGCGACAAGTTTTGCCGGGATGGAGAAAAAATACAACTACGAAAGGGTGAATGTGGAAAACAAGCAGCTAGTTATTAAAAATCAGCGATATGCAATTGTAGCAATAGTTGCATTGCTCTTTTGTCTGATTGTGATTATCCTTATTCTGATAGAGAGAAACCGCAAAAAAAAGCTGGAACTCCGGCATGTTGAATCGCAAAATCTTATCCGGGAACAACAACTTGAACTACAAACCGGACAAATAAATAAAATTGAGTTGCTGCAAAAAATGATTCAACTACGATTGATTCCCGGCAGTAATCTATCGCAGATTGGTGCTCAATATCTTAAACTCTTCGGAGAGGAGCAAGAACTTGTTCCCACAAATATAGAGGAAGTGATACAAAGTATTGACCTCGCCTACCCCGATTTTTCAAAACTTCTCGTGAGCCACTACCCATCGCTCACACCAAGGGAAATTCAAATCTGTTGCTGCCTGAAGGTAGGATTTGAACAATCCGTAATTCTCGCCATTTTGGACATTAAAAGCGAAACTTACTACCGCCATCGTTCCAAAATCCGACAAAAATTCGGAGTAAATTTTGAAGACAAGATTGACCAGATTCTCGCCACGCTATAAGTACTTATTGTCCAATTTTGAACCTTTTTTGCCCTATATACATATAGCCGCAAAAATGGAAAATTTACCTACTTGATTATCTGATATTTACACACCCCTGTTTTGCCTATATACATAAAATATTTTTAGACAATCTGAACATGCTGCTGATTTTTTGGGTAATTTTAATCCTCGAAATATCACTAAGAATCAGAATCAGGTTATCAATTTCTCACTTACCTCAAAAAGTACTCTTATAGAACTTTTTTTCTGTGATTTTTTTGCTTGGTTCGTCTACAACATTCTTAAATATTTCAGCAATCATATATTCACAATAGGTATTGATTGTCTTATTCAATTTTGGTTAGTAGCAGCGGAACGACGTGATGTCGCTCCGTTGCTCTTTTTTAAAGGAACTACTGCCAGTTTTATTTATGTCAAAAAGGAGTGATGACAGAAAGTAACTTCTAATTAATTAGGGATAAGTTCAAAGTGCTTTTGTGAATAAATCAATATTTATCTATTTGACTTTCTTTTGATTCCAAAATTAATTTACGGTTGATTTATATTTATTATCTTTGTTGATAATTATCATTTCTATGCATCACCCGTTTTTATTTATTATTTTTTGCGTGCTTGTAACTGCGTGTACCCAAACTACTCCCGGCGACAGGACATTATTGAACCATGCCGATAACTTAATGGAAACGCACCCTGATAGTTCGTTACTTCTTATAAAAAAAATATCAACCCCTAAAAAGCTTTCTTCCTCCGATAAGGCACTTTATTCTCTGCTGTACAGTCAGGCGCTTGACAAATGCGACCAATATCTAGAATCCGACTCACTAATTAAACCGGCTATCACTTATTATCCATCCGGTAATGAGGCAAAAAGAGCAGGTTATGCCTTTTTCTATTTATCCCGCTGCGAGCGAAACCGTGGCAACGCCCAAGGAAGAGCTGAAGCTCTGATTAAAGCCATGCCCTTTGCAAATAAATGTAAGGATTATAAACTATTGGGATTCATTTATGGTGAAAAAGCTTCTATTTATAAAGAGCAAAAACAAACAGACAGCATGCTTTATTACAATGAATTATCTCTATATACTATTCAAAAAGCAGGCGATAAGCGCAATGCTGTAATTAGTTTATTAAACATTGGATATGGCAACTACTTGCTTAAAAAATTTGACATCGCTTTATACTATTTGAAGATTGCGGAACATGAGGCAAACCCATTAAATGAACCATTGTTATCCTCTTCTATATATAGAATTATTGGGCTAACGTACTTTTTCAAAAAGAACTATCCAAAGGCACTTTACTACACTCGGCTCTCAGCAATAACTTCTGACACTTATGATTATGATAAATGGACGAATCTTGCCCAGATATTTATAAAAACTGGCGAACTGGATTCTGCCCGTTATTATCTGAATAAATGCTTACTATCGGGGAATAAACCACCAATATGTTATCAATCGTTTCAGAAACTTGCAGAAAAACAAGGAAGATTTGCAGAAGCTTTGAGTTATGCGAAACTTGCTGCTGAGGCACAGGACTCGGTGAATAAACGCACACTGGCAACAAGCTTCGCCGGGATGGAAAAAAAATACAACTACGAACGGGTGAATGTGGAAAACAAGCAGCTAGTTATTAAAAATCAGCAATATGCAATTGCAGCAATACTGGCATTGCTCTTCTGCCTTATTGTGATTATCCTTATTCTGATAGAGAGAAACCGCCAAAAGAAGCTGGAGCTCCGACATGTTGCATCCCAGAATCTTATCCGGGAACAGCAACTTGAGTTACAAATCGGCCAAGTAAATAAAATTGCGTTGCTACAAAAAATGATTCAGCTACGTTTAATTCCCGGCAGTAACCTATCTCAGATTGGGGCCCAATATCTCAAACTATTCGGAGAAGAGCAGGAACTTGTTCCAACAAACATAGAGGAAGTAATGCAAAGTATCGAGCTCGCCTACCCCGATTTTTTAAAACTCCTCTTAAACCGCTACCCATCACTTACCCCAAGGGAAATTCAAATCTGTTGCTGCCTGAAAGCAGGATTTGAACAGTCCGTCATTCTCGCTATTTTAGAAATTAAAAGCGAAACGTACTATCGCCATCGTTCCAAAATCCGACAAAAATTCGGAGTAAATTTTGAAGACAAGATTGACCAGATTCTTTCCGCACTTTAGCCTATTTTGAAAATTATACTGTCGCAGTTTTTCTTCTATAAAATTTCAATTGTAAGAAAGAGCAGAGAGATTCTGCAAAGCAAAAATTTATTATTTCTTTGAATCTAACTGATGTATATTTATTATCTTTGTCGATAATAATCCATCCAAATGCGCCACCTTCTCTTTATAATAGTTCTTTGCGTGCTTGTATCTGCATGCCACAACTCCTCGCCACATGACAAAGCGATATTAAAGCGCGCCGATAAACTTATGGAGAGCCGCCCCGATAGCGCATTACGCTTACTTAAAACACTACACTCGCCTAAAACCTTAAGCTCTGCAGATCATGCACTTTTCGCTTTATTAATGAGTCAGGCACTTGACAAGTGCGACCAGTACGTAGAATCAGATTCACTCATAAACATTGCTATCGATTATTATAAGCATCGCCAAGATGTTGAAAGAGCCGGATACGCTTACTTTTACCTATCCCGCTGCGAACGAAACCGTGGTAACGCGCAAGGAAGAGCCGAAGCCCTGCTCCAGGCCATCCCTTTTGCCACAACAAGCAAAACATTCAAACTCTTAGGATTTATTTATAGTGAAAAGGCGACTATTTATAAAGAACAAAATCAAACAGACAGCATGCTTTACTATCATAAACTTGCATTATCTGCTCTCCAAAAAGCCGGAGACAAACGCAACAGTGTTATCTGTTTATTAAATATAGGGTATAGCAATTACTTACTTAATAGATTTGATACCGCATTATACTATTTAAAAAATGCGGAACATATGGCGAGTACTTTACATGAACCACTGCTTTTCTCTTCAATTTTTAGGACTACAGGATCAACTTATTTTTCAAAAAAAGACTATCCAAGGGCACTTTACTACGCCCGGCTATCAGCAGTAACTTCTGACAAATATGATTATGATAAATGGACTAATCTAGCCCAGGTATTTATTAAAACAGGAGATCCTGATTCTGCACATTATTATCTAAGAAAGTGCTTACTATCAGGGAATAAACCTCCAATATGTTATCAACTGTTTCAGGAGATCGCTGAAAAGCGAGGTAAGTTGGCAGAGGCTTTGGATTATTCGAAACTTGCGGATAAAGCAAAAGACTCCGTAAACAAACAAACGCTTGAGACAAGTTTTGCAGGGATGGATAAAAAATACAATTATGAACGCGTGTCCACCGAAAACAAGACCTTGATTATCAGTAATCAGCGTAACAATATTTTAGTATTGCTATTATTACTGGGCATTAGTGCGATAGTGGTCGCCGTATTGCTATGGCGATTTCGCAATAAACAACTGCAATTGAAGCAACATCAAATATTGGTAGAGAAAGAGATGGAGAACAATCAATTGCTCCGCCAGCAACTTACCATGCAACAGGCATTACTGAAAAATATGGAACATCACAAAAAGTTGACGCTTGCTCGACTTATGCCTGCAAATAGTGCCACTCAACCAGCACAAAAAACAGAATTAGACAAAAAAGACGATACTGCCGCTCTATACGACGAACTGATTTTGAGTGTGGATGGATTATACAATGGCATATCGCAACGACTTATCCTTCGTTACCCCCAACTTACGGCTACCGATATTCTTATTTGCTGCCTGCTGCGTGCCGGCTTCGATTCAGGTATGATTGCATCCCTTATCGACACACAAACCGACTCATTTAATGTGCGTCGTTTCCGCCTTCGCAAAAAGCTGGAAATTAGTCGAGAAGAAAGTATTCCCGGATTTCTCGCCAAATTTTAACCCATTTTTTACTCCATTTTTCCCTCATTTCTTCCATGTTAATATCAAACCACTTTAAACCTTTTATAACAGACTAATTATCAATATATTATTTTTGTCCGTAAAGTACGATGTTAATATAATTTTTTGGAGGAAATTGGTACATATATGGCCTTTTGTGTGTTTCTTTGCAATACCAATCAAACAAATAAAGGGATAACCAAAATGAACCAATTCAAAACCAATTCGCTTAAAGGTGCTTTTGTAGCATTATTGTCAATCTATAGTGGTATAACATACGCAGGTAATGATATTCCTCTTCCTCCAGTAAAAGGTCAAGAAACAATATCGTTGATGTCTTTGTCGACAGTTTCAACTTCTACGGCATTAACTACCTCATCAGTGAGTAGTATAAGTAGCTTGAGTAGCACAACAATTACAATTCCGACAAGCAGAAGTACAGTTACTGTTACTGTAGAAGCCGAAGACGGCTCTATAATGGATGTGCTGACTTACAAAGCCGGTGCAAGTAAACAAATAACAATTGATACCGCAGGATGGGATAGTGGCACTTACACTGTCATAGTATCTAATAAAAGCGGCGTAATTTACGATACATTTATATTCGTGTTCTGATAACACGCAAACAAATATGAAGATTCTCGAGTGCTAGCTTGAGAATCTTTTATACTTGATTATTTTTCTCTTTAGATTTTGGTTAAGGAACAGGGCGATGTGAAATCGCCCTGCTTCTGAATTCTTTCTGAAAGAGTAGATAATAGAAATCAGAAACACTGCAATATTCAAGAATAAGAATGTGCAAGCACATTAAATGCTTAAGGAAATGCTGAGAATAGAGATTTTCGCAAAAACTGCAGCACTTATTCTGAAAGATTATTAGATAACACAACACAATTTGCGATACTATTGATAAGTACGCTAACATATATGAAGATTTTCAAGTGCTAACTTGAAATCTTTTATACTTGATTATTTTTCTCTTTAGATTTTGGTTAAGGAACAGGGCGATGTGAAATCGCCCTGCTTCTGAATTCTTTAAGTAAGAGAAGAATAAGTGAGTCAGAAATACTGTATCATTGAAAATAGGAGTTACTAAATTTAAGATAGAAGTTTACGCCTGACTATACAGTATTAATAATTTACGATACTTTTCGTGCATTAAAGCACGACTAACATATATGAGGATTCTCAAGTGCTAACTTGAAATCTTTTATACTTGATTATTTTTCTCTTTAGATTTTGGTTAAGAAACAGGGCGATGCGAAATCGCCCTGTTTTTGCTTTTTAAAAGAGACGTATTATTAGCTATCATTAAAACATTCTTACTTTGCTCTTGCTGATGAGTGCATCATAGATACTTTTCACGATACTGTGTGTTGCAGGCATGCATCTCTTCCTGCAAAGATATTAAGACACATAAAGATATTTCACAGTGTAAATTATAGAGAAAGTATTCCTTAATCAAAAAGGCCTTTCGCATTACTGCGAAAGGCCTTTTTGATAGTAATATGTCGCTTTAGTTTATACGGCAGGAACACCTAATGAGGTACTTACCAAGAAAGCAGCTGCTACCGCAATAATAGAATACAACTCAGGGAAAACGGCTAAAATCAACGTATTGTTGAATACATCGTGACCATTACCCATTGCACTGGCACCATTGGCACATACCTGACCCTGACGCACAGAGGTAAGCAACTCTACAAGCCCTACCGCAATACCGGTACAGCAGATAGCTACACCCTGAAACATGGAAATATGTTCAACCAAAAATGGTTTGAGCAAAAAGTATCCCAAAAAGCCGAATAAGCCCTGAGAGCCCGGCAAAGCGGTAAGTACCATTGCTTTACCAAATATATCAGGATTTTTTTTCAATGCACCGATAACAGAGTTACCGGCAATGGAAGTACCATAGGCGCTACCGACTCCCGATAATCCTACCAAAAAGGCAATTCCGATGTAAGCAAATAAGATTGGTTCCATAATAAATAAAATAATTTAGTGATTAATAATTGTTAGTTTTTAATGTGTTTGAAAAATCGGGTTGTCAGCCCTGTCTTATTTAAAAGCCTGTTTACAGGATTTTGAATTCTTCTTTGTAATGAGCAAAAGGTCTGTAAGTTTTTCCTCCGCCTACAAAACCTGCATTCTTGTAAAATTCCACAAAAGTCAAACGGAGCGGGTGAACAAAAGAGGCCAGAATAGCCATAAAAATATTAATAAAGTGACCGAACAGCAGAATAAGTATCATCACTATCTGGCTCACCACAGGTGTGTTCCCGCTGAGGCTCATTGCCAGACTATTGAATACAATTGCCAAGACAGCACCGGCAATACAAATGGCAAACAAGCGAATATACGAAAGAATATCGCTTAACCAACCGGTTGCTTTCTCGTATGTATCCCAAATTCCTTCTCCGATGTTGGCTAAAATATTATGTCCCGGATGATTGAGCAGGAAAATACCAATACCTGCCAAACCGAAAATAGGATAATATGCTATTTTTGCCGCTTCAGGAGAAAGAATTCCTCCTTTTTGCATGGCAAACACCGAACCGCCACCAACTACTAAGATCAACCATCCCCATGTAGAAATTGTGGAGGCAAAGCCATCTGTTTTCCATCGGCTGATAGCTCTCACAAACTGACCGTAAATGATTTGAATAGCGCCAAGAATCAATGACGCGTAAAATAGTTTATCGGAAGTAAGAATATACGGTTTGAGATGCTCATACCAAGGCCAGCTCGTTTCTATTTTTTCTAACTGAATTCCACCTACGTTTCCGGTAAGAATGCCCATGAAAAAAGCAGTAATACCTAAATAGACCAATAATTTCATCACCGGTTGAAGTTCCTCGCGCACCTTTTTGGCAAAAAACAAACCGGCCCCTGCCAGAAGCACTCCATAAACAACATCGGCAAAGCAAAAACCGAAAAACAACATGTAGAATGGTGCAAAATAAGGCGTCATATCAGTTTTGTGATAATTTGGCAATTCGTACAGACCTCCAATAAACTCAAATACACTACTAAATTTATTATTTCTGAGTTTTACAGGAACTTTATTGTCGGTCTTTGATGGAACTTCGTTGATATAAAAAATGCCCTCTTCTTTCAGCGTATTCTGTAGGTTTTCTTCCTTTTCTTCGGGACAATATCCTGTCAGAATCATCACTTTTTCATCCGCTTCGGCTATTGTATTAAGCTGTACACGACGAAAATCAGCCTTTTCGATGATTTGTGCCTGTGTAGTTTTCAGCGCTTCAGATCCCTCAGTACTTTTTTTCAGCAGTTGATTAATTTCATCAATTTGGGCATCTAATTGTTTGGCTTCAGCCTGCAATTCAACAATTGTCTTGTTACCCGGTCTCAGCAAATCGGCATCTAAATCAAACACTTCACCTTTGGTCAGTGTAATGAAATATATCAAAGAATTGAAGGTATCAACCTCAATAGCATGATATTTCGACTCCCATTCAGGGTTAAACTTGCTTGAGGCACATGCGTAAAAACGAATTTCAAGACCTGTCTTCTCGAGCTGTTTGATACGGTTCCAGCTAAAATCACCCCATGGAGCCATTCTATCCATATCCTTATCAAGAGCTTGTCTTTTGAGCGAGAGCTGTTCCTTCTGTTGAAGGTTCGTTTCAAGCTCATACAACAATTGCATGCCGTCAATATCAGGATTTTGTGGTAGCGGATTCTCATTGTCAATATGATGATCAAGCGTCTTCAAAGCGCTTTTGAAACGCGCCGCCAATTGAACATTATTTCGTAGCGTTTCGTCGTCAATAGCTCCTCCTTGCTGTTCGGCCACATGCAACACACCAAGTTCCCTCAAACGAGTGAGGAAATCTGTGTACTCCTTGTGGTATACCAGAAAGGTATATTTTTCCATTTTAACTATCATATGATTGCTCCTTTTTTGTGTGTAGCTTGTGGTAATTGATAGTAACTAATTTGCCGCATTTTTTTCAGCTTCCTGACGTGATTTCACGATTTTTTGAGACGATTTGGAGAGGTTTTCTTCATCCTCCATAAAACGTTTTATCTTTCGAATTGCATCATCATAACCCGGTATTTGCACTTTTTCAAACAAATTTACTTTCTGTGTGGTTTTTTTACGAGCATATTCGAGCAAATTTAATTTTTGCTCCATAAATTCCTGTTCAATACCGATTTGAGCCAGTTCTTTCAATTGAGTAATGCCATCGGCAAACCACTTCGGACTGCTGAAGAGACTAAACGGACGCACGGAGTATTCCACACCTTCGAGTAAGGGAATACGCACTCCGGCAATTTTCTTTACATCCATTTTCACATCTTCCACCTTTAGCAACGTGGTATCAAATTCACCCCATAGAGCCAACATCTGATCATAAGCATTGATGCGCTGTTCCAGTTGCTGTTCCAACTCTTTGGCCTCGTCTTTGGCGCGTTTTACCTCCACCCGGAGCGCACTCTCCTTGTTTTTGATGGTCGGCAAAGCCCTGACGCGCACCTTAAGTTGCTTTTCAAGATGTTGCAGTGATGTTTTATTATATTGAAATGATATTGCCATATTTTAATTTCAAGATTCAATGTTTCAAAATTTCATTCGTCTGCTCTGATATTGATCTTTCAGATTATGAATTTGGAATCAGCGATAGCTAAATATTGGTATTGTAAGTTTATTTAGGCCAGTATTTATCCACCAATGTTTGTTTAATGTTCACTTCTTCCGGTCTGAAGTAATTGGCCAACAGCCCCCAAGTGACATTCAACATCTCCTCTGTACCGATATTTACATCAATGGCCAGAATATCTTCTGCATAATCTTTACCAAATGACAAGGTTCGCTCATCATAATTTGTAAGGTCAAACCCATTTTCGAGCTTTGTCTTCGCATTGGCCGCATCAGCAAACAGACGTACGGCGGCATTCATCACCTGTGGATGGTCTTCGCGCGTTTTGGTACCAATCACTAACTGTTTCAGACGCGACAACGAACGGAACGGATCCACAATTACTTTACCAATATCGGTATCACGACGCAAAAATAACTGGCCTTCAGTAATATAACCTGTATTATCAGGAATTGCATGTGTAATATCGCCACCTGATAATGTGGTGACGGCAATAATGGTGATAGAACCTCCGGCAGGGAATTGCACCGCTTTTTCGTAGATTTTTGCCAAGTCGGAATAGAGCGAACCCGGCATAGAATCCTTAGAAGGAATCTGATCCATACGGTTCGACACAATCGCAAGCGCATCCGCGTACAAGGTCATATCGGTAAGAAGCACCATTACTTTTTCGTTATGATCTACCGCAAAATATTCGGCAGCCGTCAATGCCAGATCAGGAATCAACAAACGTTCTACCGGTGGATTTTCGGTTGTATTTACAAAGCTCACAATACGGTCGAGCACACCGGCATTATTAAATACGTTTTTGAAGTATAAATAGTCGTCATTGGTGAGACCCATACCGCCCAGAATAATCTTGTCGGCCTTGGCACGCAACGCAATATTTGCCATTACCTGATTGTAAGGTTGATCGGGATCCGCAAAAAACGGAATTTTTTGACCCGACACCAGGGTGTTGTTCAGGTCAATGCCGGCAATACCGGTCGCAATCAGTTCCGAAGGCTGTTTGCGGCGTACAGGATTTACCGATGGACCGCCAATTTCGCGCTCTTCGCCTTCAATAGACGGACCACCATCGATAGGGTCGCCAAAAGCGTTGAAGAACCGACCGGCAAGCTGGTCGCTCACTTTCAATGAAGGGGCTTTGCCAAGAAATACAATTTCGGCATTGGTAGGGATACCTTCAGTACCTTCAAACACCTGAAGTGTAACATCTTCTCCCATAATCTTTACCACTTGCGCCAATTTACCGTTCACAGTGGCCAATTCTTCATTGCCTACACCTCCGGCCTTGAGCGAACAGGTGGCTTTTGTGATTTGTGTAACTTTCGTGTATATTTTTTGAAATGCTTTTGTAGCCATGATATATTATTTTACTCACAAATAACTCAATAGAATCAATCTGTAAATTATTAATTATTAATCGTTTATTTCCAACTACTTAGTTACTTCGTTTAAGGCCAACACTTCGTTGAGTTCCTTGATGTATTTTTCAAAAGCTTCCGATTTGAACTCGGAATAGTTCATCTGTTTACAGACATTGATGATACGTTTGAAATAATCCATTACCTCGTTGAAGTTATCGAAGTGGAATTTTGCACGACATATATCCATCACCAGATTAAGCATATATTCCTGTCTTTCGATAGGGCAAACCGAGTCAATTTTATCAAAAGCATCTTGTTGGAGAATCACAAAATCAATCACTTCCGATTTCCAGAACGTAATGTGATATTCTACCGGAACTCCATCATCTCCCAAAATATTAATCTGTTCCTGCACCTCTTTACCACGTTGAAGCAGCGTCTTCATTTCATTGATTTTCGCTGTCCAGTCGGGAGAGATACGTTTGGCAATATATTCCTCAAATTCAGGATATTCAATGTACTTAGAATAGCTTTCGATGGGGTTTACAGCCGGATAACGTTTGCGGTCGGCACGGGCTTGTTCGAGGGCAAAGAAGCAACGCGCAACCTTTTTGGTCGATTCGGTTACAGGCTCTTTCAGGTTACCACCTGCCGGCGATACCGTTCCGATAAAGGTAATGGAGCCTGTTTCGCCATTATTGAGATACACATAACCGGCACGTCCGTAGAAGTTTGCGATAATAGCGGGTAAATCCATCGGGAATGCATCCTGTCCGGGAAGCTCTTCCAGACGGTTCGACATTTCACGCAAAGCTTGTGCCCAACGCGAAGTAGAGTCAGCCATAAGCAGCACTTTCAAGCCCATTGAACGATAATACTCGGCAATTGTCATTGCGGTATATACCGAGGCTTCGCGGGCAGCCACGGGCATATTAGAGGTATTGGCAATGATAATGGTACGCTCCATCAACTTGCGACCGGTATGCGGGTCTTCCAGTTCAGGAAATTCCACAAAAATTTCCACCACTTCGTTGGCACGCTCGCCGCAGGCAGCCATAATCACGATATTGGCATCGGCTTGTTTTGAAATAGCATGTTGAAGCACGGTTTTTCCTGTTCCGAAAGGACCGGGAATAAAACCGGTACCGCCTTCCACAATCGGATTTGCCGTATCGATGGTACGTACGCCTGTTTCGAGCAGACGGAAAGGACGTGGTTTTTCTTTATAACAAGTGATAGCTTTTTTTACCGGCCATTTTTGTACCATGGTAACATCTATTTCTTTGCCATCGCTATCCACAATCACGGCCACAATATCATAAATTCTATGCGGGCCAGCGGCAACCACCGATTTGACGGTATAACTGCCATGCAACACAAAAGGCACCATGATTTTGTGAGGTTGGAAATTTTCGTCCACTTCACCCAACCAACTGCCTGCCTGGACTATGTCGCCGGGTTTAGCTATCGGTTTAAAATCCCACTGTTTGTCCTTGTCGAGCGGGAAAGTGTATTCTCCACGGGTAAGGAAAATGCCGAGCATCTTATCCAGGTCATTCTGAAGACCATCGTAGTTGCGCGACAACAACCCGGGACCCAATGTCACTTCGAGCATGTGCCCCATGAATTCGGTTTCGGCACCAACCTGCAAGCCACGTGTACTTTCGAACACCTGCACATACGCATTGTCGCCGATAATTTTGATGACCTCCGCCATCAGTTTGGTATTTCCGGTTTCGATGTAGCATATTTCGTTTTGAGCCACAGGGCCGTCCACCGCTACAATTACAAGATTGGAAATAATGCCTTTAACTTTCCCTTTTGTTGACATATTATGCTATATATTGTTTTTGTTTCAAATATAAGTTAGCTATCGCTGATTTGCTATTCAAGTGCTAAGTCTCAAGATTTAGCTTGCGCTGACCGTAGGTTCATTCGCCTTAAAAACGTATTTTGTTGTGTCGTACACTATCTGCTGGCCGGAAATTCAACTCCACCTTTCAATGACTGAATCAAATCGCGGAAAATGGTGGCACCGCTCTCTTTTTTAAGAGGCAACCACCGCTCTATTATTTCGAGTTTCATCAGATAGGCAGCTACCGCTTCAATGGTAAAATAGTCGAACACTGTTTGTTCTTCAATCCAGTGCCATTTAAGCAGGTCAATTTTACGTTCACGCTCCAGCAAATCGGTCTCTTCGGCTATTTTGAGCACCTGATCGGCTTGTTCAAAAAAGTCGCCCACCCCAAAATCGCGGGCATTGCTTGCACGCAGTGCTACTGCCACTTCATTATCGCCCACTATTGCCGATTGTATGTCGAATCCATGTTTTCGGCATGTGTAAGCTGCCAGCAGGTTATTGATATTGAGACAAAACTCAAACCAACGGCTCACAAACTTATTTTTGCATTTAATGGCATTTTTGTAATACAATGCTGTGATTTGGTCGTTCCACGAGAGATTCTCGAACATAGGTTTATCGTCCCAAAAAGCGTAGGCAAATGTGGGGAAGTAGGATGGAACCGTTTTCACCTTTGGATTTTCCGTCTCCTTCAGCAGGGTAACCACTTCTTCGAAATTTTCCGTAGAAGAGAGTCCCAGCGGATGAAACTGTACATCATTGTTTTGCAGAAAAGCCAGCCAGTTTTGTGCCTCATACTGTTGAAAGATAAGATCGGTAATTGCACAATCCTTCTTCGTAAGCGTCTCTTGCAGAGTCAGTTTGAGTTCTTTAAGAGGAAGGCTCAACTTAGCATCATCCGGCTGGATTTCGGGTAATCCGGCTATCAGGTAGTAATATTTGCTCATCGTGTTACAAATTACGGGTTATCAGTTTCGAATCGCACGCAACTTAAAACAACAACTCTACCAGTTTAGGACGTAAAAATTCTTTGAAATATTCCACAAATTCAGCTTCGCCAAAG
>Ga0302271_10000389_pt1 | contig 42657 bp, 23 predicted proteins | sample III_Bog_N1_1_FD_198767 | JGI IMG/M metagenome (GOLD analysis project Ga0302271, IMG submission 198767) | Peat permafrost microbial communities from Stordalen Mire near Abisko, Sweden - III_Bog_N1_1 | ecosystem: Environmental > Terrestrial > Soil > Wetlands > Peat | place: Sweden: Abisko...
CCCCAACCCCAACCCCAACCCCAACCCCAACCCCAACCCCAACCCCAACCCCAACCCCAACCCCGCGAAACTGAAAATAATCAAGTGTCTATCTAAATCTAAATTATTACCTGAAATCTAATCGAAAAACAAATAAAGATTGTTAATAAAAAATTGTGCATTTATTAATTTAAAACAAATGTGTTTCTGGAAATATCGCTAAACCTGAAATTAAAAGAAATTAGTTAGATCTTACTAACACATTTTGAGATGAATTAAGCAGACATATTTCTGAAGGACTTAACATTCTCGAGGAAGCAATTCTAAGAAGAATACTTGGTCGACTTGAAGGATAAAAAGCTCGTAGATTTTGTTATGAAACAGTTCAATTTCAAGGACTATTTTGCGCACAAAGTAGAATCATATTTCTTTTTAATGTGATATTTACTACTAAACATTGAGAATATTTCCTGCTGAGAACATTTATCCATTCCCAATTTTTCCTTATGCTCCAACTCCTAAATTTAACAGGTATTCGAAGTCGAGATGATGAATCATTTCAGCACAACATTCCTTCTCAGATTAAGCTCCAATAGTATGTCTTCTTACTAAAAAGAAATAGTAGAAGCATAATAAATCCATCTGAATCACATCTCAACAACCAAAGAAATCTTTGTAATGACTCAGATACTTTTAATCTGTTTATGTTCTTCTTTTTTATGAATCACTTGAAGAAAAAAAACCATTTTTAAACGTTTAAATAACAGAATCAAGCTGTCAGCTGCTTAAATGGCAACACTAACATGATCCAAGAAGAGAAAACACAGAAAAATAATCAAAATACTGTCTGCATGCAAGCCCTCAATGACAAACTAAGTGAATTAAGAAACAAAACATAATTAGCTATCAAAGCAGCTCTAAATAAATGAACAACTCTTCCTATATGAGTGTGCTTTGAAAAACCTAAATATAAAATATAAGAACTGCCTGTGTAATGTATATCTTTGGTCTACAAGTTAGTTCTCTGTTGTAGTCTTTTTTCAGCCAAATACAATCTATGATCTTCCACCTTGTTGTTTTAATCCAAAAACCAATCAATCAATAAAAAAAAAACAATTACAAACTAAAACCAATGAAACATATGCTTCCTTATCTCGTTTTATTTCAGTTTCTTAAACAATTTTTCTATTTATTTTTTTCCAAAAATGAATTTGCAAGTAATTTATTTATTTACCAGGAGGCTAAGTGACTCTAACAACCTTCTTACTGTCATCGACTGCCTAATCAGATGTTTCATTCTTGTTGTGATACTTCCCTTAGACGCTATTACTTTTTGGTTCTTTCTCTTGATGATAATATAAACTGTTAATAAACTACGACGCCTATTATCCTCCTTTATTTTTAGGCTCCTCATCTTTCCCTTAATATCCTTCAAAGATATTAATCGATTATATCTATCCTTTAGGCGGTCCTTTCTTCGATGCTATTTGTTCTTGCAGCTAAGAAGCATAAATCGCTTATTGCTGCTGTTTCTCCGTTAGCAATGCTGATTTAGCATTTTCTTCAATGTAATTTTAGTCATTATTGTAATGTTTTTTACTGTTATGAATTTCATCTCTATTCTTCCTTTGCTGCTAGTTTTATTGCAGTTACTGTTAAGCACTGAAGTAATCTTAGTTTTCGTTGATTTAGCTCTATTTCTTTGAGTTAATAGGGGAATAATAGTTTCTCCCTAGCTTACTAACCTTGTAATTCTCGTTTTCTTTATCTTTAAAGAAATTGTAGTCATCGCCGATTGTTACCTGGCTTGAACCACCGGGATTCTGTTAGACCTATTTAGAAATATTATAAGTATCAATGTCATTTTGATAAAATGTGTAGAATTAATCTAAAAATATACCTTAAACGTAGTTTTTTAGTCTTGATTATTCCAATAATCATTCATATCTTTGCCTTTGACTCTCTACCCGAATACCATGTTCTTCAAATCAGGTTGCTCTTGTTGTTGTTATTGAGGCTGTTTTTGCTATTATAAAGGGGAAATTTAACTGTTCAGTGCTTGTTATTTTTCTTATGCTTTTTATTAAAGTTAATCAAGTTAAGAAATCGATTCTTCTCTTTCATGTATATCCATTTTGAGACGTGCCAATTCTTTCTCCAATTCTTCAATATCATCTTCAACATTCTAATTTCCTTAATTGCTTGCTGCTTTTTTAGCGTTATTCTTGTTGTTGTTAGGCGTATAATTACTCTTGTGATTGTTGTAACCGTTGATGTTATTCTTTTTAGGCTACAGAATATTTGCAATGTTTTCGTCATTGTTTTCTACTTTTTCGATTTCAAACATCTCAAACTCATTATTATTAGCATTATCATTATGACTATGTTAATGCCCTCTTCCTTCGGACTTGGAGACTTTATCTTTTCCTTTTTTCAGTGTATACTGATTTCTAATGTCTTTTAATTATTAATTTCTCTCAGCATTGTTCCTTGATCTATTCCTCATTTATTCGTATTTATCCTATGGTTTTTTCTCTTCTTTGCCTTAGATGTTCTGTTTCCCATCATTTCTTTAGTTCTTTTTATTAATCGGTGGTAATAACAATCCTTATCGTCCTCTATTGTTGTTGTTGTTGCCTTTTGTTTTTATCCAGAAGACAAATCAATAACAGAACAAATAGTTATTAGTTTCTTAAAGTGAACAATTTAGTGCAATCAAAATATGAAAAATTTACCTTCGCTGTTGATAGCTGCTCTCTGTGCCTCGATATGATTGCTAGAATTTCTATTTTATCTCATTTTTATTTTCTTTTTAGTTTTGATCTCTTTGAAGGTATCTGAAGTTATTTAACAATCTATGTAGTATTCAGTATCTCTGCTTGATATTCAAACCAAAAAAAAACTTATTGTTTTATTGGATTTCTCTCTCTCTCTCACTTCTTTCTTAATTGAATTACCTCTTTTTCCTTGTAACTTTTTCTTCTCCCCTAAATTATTTAATTTTTTAAATTTCAACAATTTATCCATTTCATTTTTCTTCTTGAATTTCTACATTATTAAAGGATGAACACATATTGGTCTACATTCTGCAAAAGAAACAACAAACTACTATCACTATGCTTTATTAAGCTAAAATGATATTTATAATAATAAATTGAGACTGTTTCTAAAAAAGATTGGCTCTGTCTGTATTCATTGTTATCTTTCTTGTTTTGAAGTAAAAAAATAACTAGCTTTTACAGATGGGGAGTTAACGATGAGTTATATGGGGTTTGTTTCATTCAGCAAAATCCTGAGATTATCTTTCGAAAACTAATTTGCACCGTTTGATTAAAATAATTGATTAAAATAATTAACTTCCTTCGAAGATTCCTTATTAGAAAGGGATTGAAATTAGATACAATAATATTGGATTATATTTACAAAAAAGACTTCTTTTTTAGTACTGATTCTTTTGTATGGAGCGAAAATGGCAAAGAAGAGAACTGAACCGAATTTACTTAACATTAGTAGGTTTTTTTTTCATGGCAACTCAAAAAATAAGATAAAAAACGAGGAAAATAAAGGGAAAACTAAATTGTTAGATAGAAAATGGAGAAGAAGTTAGGTATATTCAATCCTAATGAGTGATATAGATTGGTTTAAAGAATGAAGTTGAAATTCAGAATGAAGTATGATAATTACGATAATTTTTGTTAAATTTTTAAGGATGTAAAATGGTTTTCTTCAAGAATATGTGAATTCTTGAAGCAATTTGAATCAATTTATGAAATTAAAAAATATTTAAATCTTAGCAATAAAGAGGATGATTATGACAGAGTTGCTATGTTTGTTTAAAATAGTAATAATATCTCCAAAATAAGTTAACGAATATGGTGAAGAGAAAAACTACAAACAGATATCAGAGAGTGAGATATTACTGTAAGAAACAAGATTAAAGTATTTAAGTTTGAGGTAAAAACGAGGGCATTTGTGTGTGCAATTTCAAATAAGCTTTTGAAAAGGCGAATTTGGTTTTTGCAAGAGAAGAACAGGAAGCAAAAATAAATAAAAAGAAGCAAGTTTGAAATGAAAAAATAAATAATAACAATTAGATTTTAATTTTCCAAAAAAAAACAAGCAAAGAATATTGGGGGTAGAAAAAAAGAAATACTCTCTGTGTATTTGCAAGTGATGATAGAAAAAGGAACGAAAGGGAAGAAACTTGCTGCACAAAAAGAGAGGCAATAAAAGAAGGGGGAAAAAGGGAGGGGGGAGAAAGAAGAATTTTTTACAAGAAACAATAAACCAAAAAAACATTTAAGTTATCCAAAAGAGAGAGAGAGAAAGAGAGAGAGAATAAACTAAAGGACAATCTTAGTTGCACAGTCTTACCAAAAGTATTATCATCGTCAATTCAAAAGTAAGATTCAGATTGAGTTTAAGAATCGCATTGCATAGCGAGAGAGAGAGAGATTACTTGAATAAGTATTTTTTGTACCCTTGAATAATAGTCAATTTAGAAGTGGATAATTTACAAGGAAAAATGCTAAATAACAACGGCAAACCAGGAAGCTAAGGAGGTGGATTTCCTTAGGGATAAGGGTAATCTCCTTCTCCATCTTAACAATCACAATAGCCAGCAGCGCAGGCTAACGCACAAGGTAGATATTTTTATTAAACTAATTGAAAATCAAATGTAAATTGAAAAAATTGACTAACAGCAAGCTAATGTTACAGTTGATAATAAATAAAATGGTTGGTTTTTGTTTAGTTCCAGGGACTGCAGTTGGGGCAAATCAAGGTTCACGAAGCTAGGCAGGTGCAAACAACGACACTGAACCTCTTATCATTGAAGAAAAAGTGTAGATTGTAAATGGTGAACATATTGTGAAGAAATATCAGCGAGGTTAGCTTCTTGGAAAGGGTGGTTTCGCCAAATGCTTCCAAGTGATGAATTTGGAGACAAAAAAGATCATGGCTGCGAAGATTATCCCCAAGAATACGCTTGTGAAAAATAGGGCAAGATAAAAATTGATTTCTGAAATCAAAATCCATAAGAGTCTGCATAACACTAACATTGTGAAGTTCGAGCATGTGTTCGAGGATCATGATAATGTGTATATTCTGTTAGAATTGTGCCCCCATTAGACGTTGAATGAATTGATTAAAAGAAGGAAAAGAATCACAGAGTTAGAAACACTTTGCTATACAGTCTAAATCGTTTAGGCGTTAAAGTACCTGCATGCGAATAGAGTTATCCACAGAGATTTGAAGTTAGGCAATCTGTTTGTTGGGGATAAGATGGAAATCAAACTAGGGGATTTCGGTCTGGCTACAAAACTCGAATTTGATACAGAAAAGAAAAGAACAATATGTGGAACTCCCAATTATATTGCACCTGAGATTTTAGATGGAAGGATTGGACATTCATATGAAGTTGATGTGTGGTCTCTAGGAGTCATTATCTACACTCTTCTCATTGGGAAAGTAAAAAATAGCCTTTCATTTGATTTTAGTTATCAATTTATCTTTAACAACTTTTCTCATTAATCTACTTTTCTTCTGTCTATGTTTTCATTCAAATCTAATAATTTGTTTAAATCTATTGCATTTTGAAATCTATTTTTATCATAACTGCTAAAAATTAAATTACTTTGCACTTTCCCTACAGCCTCCTTTCGAGACACAGGATGTCAAAACAACATACAAGAGAATCAAAGCAAATTAGTATTCTTTCCCTGATCATGCTCCTATTCCAGATTCTGCAAAAGCCCTCATCTAACTTATTCTCTAATAAGATCCTGCAAAGAGACCTACTTTAGATGAAATCCTTGCTCATCCGTTCATCAATAATGGAGGAACTATCCCTAAATTACTTCCAGTTTCCATGCTGCACACTGTTCCTAGTTAAAGTTATTTGAAACAATATGCACCTTCAGCTAGTAATCTCAAAGCAGTTTAGTAGTCTATGCAACTCAACACGGAGGTGTTTAGCTCAAGAACACAAGGACTCGTGAAGAGCTAGACCACTGCTAATATGATGAGAGGTGTTGAATATCCAAATTATTATCCAGATGATAAAAAAGGTAAATAAAAATGAAAAAGAAATGCTTCAAAATTAACTAAACTAACCAATTTGTAGGTTCTATGGTGAATCCACCAAATCAATTAGGAAACCAACCTGGATCAAACAATCAATTCATAAGCTCAGCTAACCTTTAAACATAAAAGAACCCTTCAACTACAAACCCTTATTCAACTGGAACTGACTTCCAATAGTAAAAAATTATTCCCTTAAATTTTTTATTTTGTCCATCCCTTAAAACGAAATATTTGCTAACATTTATTATCTTTTTTTTTATTATAGAAACAATAGAATTGACAATAATCGTCCATAGACATCGAATTTGGGTTCTTCATAAGCCTCCTAACCATAAGTTATGAATCAAGATGATCGTAGATAAAATGGTATGTCAGGAACAGGTGTTGGAAGATATCAAAGTGCGTAATAATTACCTAATGTTAACAATGCTGCTGGAGGTGGTGTTCGCTCAGATTCTTAGTCTCTCTAACAGCCATTGTAATCTGCCATTGGAGCTCAATAAGCCTAACCAGATAACGTCGGATAAGTTGATGGAAGCAGAAACAGTCTCTGGGTGACACATTACGTCGATTATTCCACAAAATACGGTTTAGGTTATTTACTCTCAAATGGCTCCTCAGGTGTTTTATTCAACGACACAACTAAAATCATCCTCGATGCTACAGGCGCTTATTTCGAATACATCCTCAGAGTTAACAATGAAGATATCACTGAAAAACACGAAATGACTAACTATCCTTAAACTCTCCAGAAAAAAGTCACTCTGTTGCAGCATTTCCGAAACTACTTGTTGACAGAATAAGCCAGGAGAGTCCTTGGACCTGACGGCACAGCAGGAACCGCTAACAGGCGAGCAGAAAGTACTTACTAATAAGTTCCTGGGTAGCCTTTAGCTTATTTGAAAAAATGGATGCAGACAAAACATGCTATTATGTTTAGACTTTCAAATAAAATTGTTTAAGTGTAATTTTCAGATAGAACGGAGATTCTCTTGAATAGCTAAGATAAAATAGTCTCATTTTTGAATAAGAGAGCTGAACGCTCTCATTATCCTCTAGCTGATGCTATGTCATCTTCTAACTCTGATATGACAAAACGTCTACGATACACAAAGGAAATTCTCACACATTTATTGAAAAATAATGCAAATTCAAATAATGCCATCACGAATTAAAGACAAAGCAGCATAGGTGGCGATGGCCTTAACCCTATTAACCCAGCTAACTTGAATTAGAATGATAACCCAAATGGACCTTCAGATCCAACTGGTAATGGAAATAGCAATAATGATAACCTCCATTTTGGCATGACTGCAACAATGGAGAATGAATTCCCTAGACAGTTATCAAATAACAATAATAATCTTGGTGGAAGTGGTAATGGAAGTGATCCATTCTAAGATCGTCCTCTAAAAGGGATGATTTCATAGAAGAGTCTCACTGATAAAGATTAAATGCAACTTCTCCCTCAGCCAAATCGAGCACCATTGTAGAAAAATCTCAACAATAATAATCCAAACCAAGGAGTTAATCCTTCTAGTTAGATTATTAATCAGTAACAGCAGCCATAATAACAGCAGTCACAAGGTCTCTAAAAGAAATGATGTGAAACGTTGGAAAATTTTATTAAGAAAAATGTGTTTCTCTCTCTCGTTTTTTGTTTTTGAGGAAGTTTCCTTGATTTTGGAGACATCAACTATTATTAAATCATGTCTAGCAATTGATCTTTTCTCTCTTTTTCATTATGCCCCATGCGCAATTTCATTTAACTGTCGCAAATATTACATTTCATGCATCTCTGTATTGTCATTACATAAAAATATACCACAATTATCTAGTTGCTTTTTTATCTTATTTTTTTAAAAGCTTGCTTTTCAATAAAAATCCTAAAATAAACCTCTCTTTACATTTTGTTTCACAATGCCTTTTCCTTCTTTTCCTTCGCGAATTCACCTATTTGATCTATTAAATTGTTGATTTCTTTGACCAAGTGAGTTTGCTTTTTTGTTTAAAAAAAAATAAATTATTGATAAACTTGAAATACTTGTTTTTTTTGTTACTTTTTTCTCTATTTCAGCGAGTTAATTCAAGTCATACATATCTTCATCATCATCACCTTCTCCGACTTCTCTTGCTTTCTTGAAGGGCATCCTGATTATGAAAAAGCAAATTAGATCCTATTAAGAAATATAACCCCTTTTTTTTTCTTCTGTTTTTACCAATAAGTATCTTTTTGATCGAGAAGATCCTAAACGTAACTCTCAATACCAGTGTATTCACTACGTTCTTTCCATTCTAGATATTGAATGAAATGAATGTAGTTCCACATATAATGGTTGAATTTAATATGCTTGATAAATCCTTTCCCAGAATCACTTTTTCTGTCAAATGTTGTCCTGTAGCAATTTTAAAGAAAACAATTCAAAAATCACACCAAAAAAATCTGAAAAACTCATAAACTTTCTCCTTTACCTATCTATCCCACAGATAAAGCAATAATTCTCCATGTCTTCAATCCTCTCGTTGGATTGTTCTCTGAGAACTCCAAATGTATCGATGATAATACCAACGACAATATTGATCATGATATTAAGCATGATGTATTAGAAGATTTAATCGAAGAAAAACAACGATAAACGATGCTTCGCTGTGTTTTGAGTACCGCCCGTTGGATAATTTCCAACAAAGAACCCACCTACTCCTCCATTCGGTTTGAAGGTCTAATCGAATGTTGTCAAAAAGCAATACAGCAAGGATTCACATCTGCCACCATATTCTTCGTAGTATTAGATGTATCCCCATACGGAGAAGCTGTACTCCAAGATAATAAACAGTAAGAACGTTAAGAGAAGTTATTTTCCAGGTAGATAAATTGACATAACGACATTTTTAAGTGTCGGATATCTCATTAATATAGCTGTCAGATGGAATGTGAAAAAGAACGGATGCACAACTGTTCCAATCACTGCTAATGTACCATACATAATATAGTACAAGACACTGAAATCTTAGAGAAAGCTCAAGAATATACTAAATGACTTGGCAAGCATCACCATTGATTTTCCAAAACACGAACGATGATCCTTTAGCTGCATTCCGGAGCTCATTACCTTTGCAAAACAAATCATTTATTGAATTGTTTCAAATAATTCTCAAATCTCTTTTTTGTTTTTATTTTACTTTATGAATAATCAATGGGACATTCTTGAAGAGGAAGAAGATCAAAACGAAGCTACTGCATACGATCATGACAATTCCAAGAGCTCTAAATATCGATTCAGACTACGATTATGTGTAATTAGAGCTATTAAATAGATTATAATCAGTCATTCTAATATGCCAAGTTGAATCAGGAGCAGTCTAGAAACTAAACAAAATGAAGATGTTTATCACGAGCGAAATGAAAAACGAAAGATCCTTCCAGAGCTTCACATAGTTCGCAAATAATGCTAAGATTTTAGAGGAAGAAAACAATATTTTCAAGGAATACTCATGCTTGCATATTTCGATTAGTTCAGAAGATTGTTTTACTAAAGTTAGTTATTTTGTTTTGATATTGGAACGATCACAGTTTTCATGGAACGCAGTTTTAACATCTTTAGGGAGGCAATTTGTTGCAGGTAATCGAATGAAATATACTAATTCTAACTCATCATTTCGGACAATATCGATGTGAGATGTGTTCTAAGAATAGAATTTCATTGCTTTTTTTAGAATTTTTGTTCTTGCTTTCTGCTTTGCAACATCTTTTCCTGAATTATCACCTATTTTGACATTAACAAAGACTTAAACTGCATTTCCTGCTTTCTCTTTTACGGCATCGGCATATCGATAGACAGATTCTATTAATGATCTAGAGAATGATATTAGTTATCCTAGAATATTATCACCAGTTAAAAGATCTTCTAAATCACTTTTTTCGTTATTCAGAATTCTCTTTTCATAATTCTTGAAGATCTTCACCATCTCACCGCTGAGTTTAGCATCCGATTCAATCTAGAATATAAATAACAAAGATATTAGACTCCAAAATGAATTTTAATTCTTAAAACATTTAATATTTCAAAGTTAATTCTGTTGGTATATTTGTTTTCCTTACATAATAAGACAGCAAGAAGTAAATCTAGAACCCATTTTGAAGAATGCATTCGAGATATTCATCCACAGTCTTTTTGTGAGTACTTAACTTTCTGAAAAATTCTATATCATCTTCATTTCTTGGGTCTTTTTCCATATGTGACAATGACGATCTATTGAAATTGTCTCCATAATACCCTTAGAATCTCTTGAAAGACTTGATTAAGTGTCTCTGCAATACATAAGGTGGTAGATTTCTCATAATTCTTTTGATAATCTCACAGTTATTTTTAACTTCTCTAGATTCCAGCAAAGACAAAACGAGAATCAAAACCTTATTCTATAATCTCGCAATCATCCATTCTGTCAATGGTTCTCCATTTGATTTTCTATATTACTCGATTAAATTCAAGTCCTTTGATTTTATCTCCTTTTAACGTTATTTTCTCTCTTTTATCGCTATTTTCTACTCTTCCGTTTTCGTCTTTTTTGCAAAAAGATCACTTGCAATATCAAAGAATTTACTATCCGAAACTGCTTCTTGATTATCGCGACATGGTCCTTGAACAAATTCACTTAGCGTATCTAAACAAAATATCATATTATCGTACATACGCTGTGTGCAATCACCGTAATAATATGCTTTCAGTAATTCAGCTACGGCTTAGACCATATCATAATTATTTCTCGAATTTATCTGTCTTCGTAGATAATTCTAAAGATCAATGTAATGACCTTCTACGCATAATTACAGGAATCGAAGTACCATTTCAAGTAACTGGATCATCTATGCATTCTAAGAGCTTTATTTATCCTAGATGTTTTTGCTATTTCTATTGGTTTATTTGGATAAATATTCGATATTTCTGATTTGATTTTTGATGATCAAATTGAATCTGTGGAAAATTTCTTCGGATTTTTAATATGTCATGAAAAATTAATAGATTGTGTTTTGTATCTAACTATTGCCACCTTCGAGTAAGCAATTAGCGAGGGAAAGGTAGTTGATAATGAGTTCGTTGTCTAAGTGTGGATTGTTCTGCGAAAGAACCGTTAAAATCATTTTCATTGCTCCAAGTTAATTGAACATAATCTAGATTTTTAGTTTTTTCTCAGCTTCTTTTTGTTCATCGATATTATCTTTTTTGATCTTCTCAATACCTTTCGATTCAATCACTTCTTTGAGCACCTATTAAAAATAAAGGAAGATAAACCAAAATATATTAACTTGAATTTCTGTGTATTTTTGCATACTGAAATGAGTGAGATTATCGTAGATTTATTTTTAGGATCTTCCGGTGCGTACTGCAAGAATTTAATAAACTTTTTAACTAATTTAAACATATCTGGTTTGAGTATTAGATCCTTAGCTAACTCAGGCTTGACGATCTATTTGACACGCACAATGGCTTCAGCTAATGCTATTTTTTCTTTTTTGACTTCCTCTTAAACAGTGTAGTCGCTTATTAATATGCTCTTGAAGACACTCCAATAATATTCAGCTAACCCCAAAAACAAGTTTGAAAAACCGGGAATGTAATAAATTTAAGAAAATTCTTTTACATTGCTAGTTCGTGTGTATCTTATTCTGAACTTGAACTCGAGATGTCATTTTAACTGCTTTGAGCTTCTGTTGAGCTTTCTTTTTTTATTTTAATATCACCAAACAATTTATTTCATAAGTATTTCATATTTAGATTTAGTTTCTTCATTTACATTTAGTCCTTGATGTGGTGGTATATTCTTCACTGATCCTTGCTATTATTGGAGAAGATTAATCTAATCATCATCATTTAAGTCACTGGCTCCATCTGCAATCTCCGCAGCTCCTTAATTATTGTAATCTATACTTGATTTCCTATCAATTTGTGCATCAATAGTCTTTTAAGACGGATTTTGTTTCTGAGGGCTAGATATCAGTTATTGTAGGTTTTGTTGTTAACCACTGCTAACGCTATCAAAATATGAAACAAAATATTAAAAATCTTTATTAAAATTGTTCCAATAATTCTATTTACTTCCTGCTCAATGGCGGTAATCTCCTTGGATTGTGCATATTATCGTTATTGCTACCATTCCCAATCATGTTAGCTTCATTTGTTGGGCTGGTTACTATGATCTTATAGCTTAATCCTTTGATTGTCTTTGTCAGTAAAATTATTCTTTGCTTTTACAGAGCTGTGATGTGAAACTTAAAAAGCGGTAGTTTATTGAGAATTTTCTCCAGAAGCAACTCTAGAGCTTTGTCGTCTCTGCGTTCTTCATCTTCTTGAATATGACTGTTATGTGGACCACGCTAGACAAACTTCTTGTAGTACTCATACATGAATACAAGGAGATTATCGAAAATATAACAAACGTAATCTTATCTGAATGCTCCTGAAGTTAAGCACATGATTTTGAGTCCTTCTTTATCGAAAAAACACGCAATTTCTTTCTGCTACGTGATCATTTCTGAATTCGAAGAAATTATTGTTTCCGAGGCAATATGCACATACCGCATAAACTCTAACAAATGCGGTTTCAGCTTACTCATGCCTTTCTTGAGCATTTCCTTTTGCTATTAATAGACTTCATCTTAATACTACGCAGCTGAGAGGAATTATTTCTTGGATTCTTCAATTTATCTCTTTCTTTCTTCTGCTTCCTTATCGTTCAGTGCTTCCTCGAAAATACCACATTTTCCTTCAGTTTCTTTGATTTTTTCAACAGGTTTAGTTTACTTATTGATTTGATTCTAGAATTTACTCCAATTAGCATAGTCATCTTCCTGACTGAGCATCTGAAGAAGATCGAAGACTTTAAATACTTTCTTTAGTCTACTGATGGAAATATTGAATTTCTTATCAGCAAATAATGGATCAGCTTTCCATGCTGCGAGCAGTTTATTCTGCTAATTCTTGAGATCTTCGAGTTTCTTCTCTTCGGTTTTACGTGTTTCATCCTCATCCTCCTCAAGATTGTTGGTATTGAGGACTCCGACAGGTGCTTTTTCGTTTTTCTTGGAACCCTAAATATGCTTTTTATTCTTCTATTACTATTATTACTATTCTTGTAGCAATTTTTAAGATTATTTCAATAATTCTTCTTCATTTTGATGGACATCATAGTCATCCCCCCATTCTTCATCGTCTTTTAAGATAATTTCTTGATCTTGAATTAGATTGTTCTCTTGGAAATTAACCTAATTTTTTTTTTCCAAACCCTTATTGGGTTCATCTTTGATGGGCTTCTGCTATTCTTCTTCAATGATGACACAGCATGCTTCAAGCAGTAATTGTAGCAGTTTTATGTGATACAAGAATGGTTCGTCTCTGTATGTATCTCGATAATCAACTTGCATTAACTTTTCGTTGAGTTTTTGCACTTCCAAGGATTTACAGATATCTTCAAGATAAAACCTAAACGATTTCGCATTGGATCCAGCCGCATAAAGTAAATTATACTCCTTCTCTCCTATTCCTCTGATTAAAGATACAAAATATAAGTTATTTAAACTCAAAAAATTCATCTAAATCTCTTTTTTACTTCTGTGGTAGGAACGTGTTGAGAATCAACAGTTAATTATCGAAAATGTACTTATTGTCATGTTTCAAAATAACCGAGAAAATATCCAAAAACTACGTCTATTTCCCTTCAGTTTCGATGAGCTCTATAAATGTGTTAATAAACGGCTTGTGGATCTCCGTAAGCAGACTAGTGTTATCCTAATAAATCGCACAAATAAGCTTAATCTACCCTAGATCATACTTCAAATATTTTGTGAACAGTTTATAATGTTTCTTCATAATAGCTTGATTCTCCCTGGAATCAACTGTGAAATAATACAAGAAATCATACACAAGTTCAAACAGCTTAATCAAATGCTGCTTCTTCTCCTGTGGGTAATTCTCATCTAAGATAAACGCATCAAAGTGATGCATGCCTTCTTTGAGCAGCGACAGAATAGGATCTTGCAACTGTAAATATTAGTAGATTTTTTATTTTTCTTTGTTAACAGTCTATTATTCCCTGGGGACTGCTTTATTCAAGAGGATGATACTACCATCGTTAGGGAGCAGACAGTTGAAATAACCGTTGTTGATGCTCTCTAGAAGAAGTGTTAGTTTGAATAATTAGTGCGTTTAAAAGGGTTTTCCCGCTAATGTTGTGAACCAAACTTCACTTTGTTCAACATATTTGTTGAGTTGCATGAGGGTTTCTTCGAGTCTCTGGAATAGTTGATTAGTGTGGGTGTCGAAGATGATCTAAAGCTTGTCGACATTGTTCAGAAGGTCGTAGCGTTAGTTGTACATGCGGATCAGGACTTTAAGTAAACGTTTCTCTAATTCTTCATCGTAGATTATGAGAAAACTAGAGAGAAGCTAGGGGAGACAAGTTGTTACTGGGTCATCGAAGGTATCCGATTACTCGAATTGCGCTGAGAGCAAGTTGTTTATGTCTTAATAATGCACATATCCTTCTTCTGTTGTTGGAAAATAAAGAAGAAAAGGAGGGGAATGAAATTGGCAAGAATAAATAAACTAGATGCGTTACTTGTAATGTATGACGTGAATTATTTTTTTGGTGGTGGTTTCGTCCGTTTTGACGAAACAATATTTAATTTCGAGAGACCTTAGAGTAGATTCGACGATTCCTCCTTGACAAATAACTTATCGACAGCTGCTATACCTGTTAATGGTATGTCGGGTAGGAATCCTTTGAGGTGCTCTCTGACGATTTCTTGCATTGATTTTCGAATTTCCGCTGGATCCTTGGGATTTTTAGTTTTCAAGACTTCGGGTGAGATATTTTATTTAAAGAATTTGAGAAGATTCGTCATTAGGTAGTTCTGTCGGAGATCTAGGAAATGCTCGATGATATCAAGAACTTTTAATTTGACTTTGATTTCGATATTGTATCCAGCTGAATCAGAGTAGTTCATTTCCTCAAGCTAATTGTGCAATTTCACTTAGCCTCTCATGATATGGTTATCATACAGTTAACCCGGTTCGAGAAGGTTTGCTATTTCTTGCTAATCGAGTTCATAGTCAACTTCATTTTTGCTTTTTTTGTCATCTTCAGCTGATTACCCACTGACGGCATTGACAGTTTTGTTAAGAGAAGAAGCGACATTCTTGAGTTTGGAATTTATGCTTGACAAACCTAGTAAAAGTGCTGGGTTTTTGCGTTTTTCTTTATCTTCTTTTCGAATTTTATTCTGCTCTTTCAAGGTGAACGCGCAGGCAGTGAAGTTCTCTACATTCTTCAGATCGTAAATTAATATCTTTTATGTGTAAAAGTTTATCCTAAATGTCAGAATTTTGTTCTTGCAAAATCAAATAATTTACATTGAGCAGATAAGGCACGATGTTTTGATATATCTGTGTAGCCTACAGCGATTCGAAGAGACTCAGTACCACCAATAAATGCAGCAATTCTAGACTATTTAGCAGCAACGAATTCTATACTATGGATTCTGATTTTTTCGTTATCTTGAACACCATCTCTCTTTTGACTTTGTCTTTAATCGATTGGGTGTCCGTGAGTGACTCCACTTAGCCATGGATTTCTTTTAAATATCGCTCTAAACTTTAAATAAGTGTCTTGTACATGGTAATTTCATTTTCTTGATTCTTTTCCTCATCGAAGACTTTCTCTTCCTCCTCTTCACCTACAGTCTCATAGAGTCTGCAGTAGTTAGGTATTTTTCTGCGCTGGAGAGGCTCATGATCAATGTACAAGCTCATCGCGAGTTAGCAGAAACAACTTCGTAATAATGGGTACTCCTTTAGATCATCTTAATTCCAGATGTTCTAGAGTAAATAGTAATTGGAGAAATGAGGAATTAGTTCCTTTCGCCAGAGGAAATTTCTTCCAAATGATAATTCAGAGTAGAATTTCATTTACTCACTGACATCATACTCAAACTCGAACTTCTTTACCTGAGAATTAAGAGGATGACAAAAAATAAAAATAAAAAAGAATTTATCATATTTTCTTACATCTGACGCGTTCTCAGGTAATTTGATTGATCCAGATTTAAAATACTAATCATATCGGATGACATTTCGTATTTTCGTGTACTTCTTATATATCTTGAAGATGTTTTCTTAGTTTAGCGAGATTCCTTTGTTCTGGTGTCTACACACAGATCTGAGGAATTTCAAGTAATTGGACTTATACTGCGATGTCTAATCCCAAATGAGATTCATGAAAAACATTATCAAGTTTATTGGCTTAGTAGTTATCTTCTCATGCTGCCTAAATGGCATCTTTCCTTCACTATTAAAATTATTACCACCATTCATCCCTTATCTTTCGTTATCATTTTCATAAAGATTAATGATAATCTACACAGCTTTCTTCTAAAACACTTCGTCTTCTTCTTTCTTTTCATAGTCAAAATCGATTTTTAGTGTGTCTGATAGAGCATAAAGAATCTTCTCATTATTCGAGACTAAGCTGATCAAACAGTCGATCGCTTCAGGGATGTATTTGCAGTGAATCTAAAAGAAAGGGATCAACTTGAAAGTGTATTCTTCGTTCGTCTCGTTGTTTTTGCATAGAGTTACTAAGAGATTGTAGATATCTTTAGCCATGTCGACTTTTTCCTTGAGATAGTTCGCGTGGTCTTTTCTGGAAGACAGTCGAGAGACCTTGGTGTGGCTAATTTTATTTTTCTTTCTTTTCTAGGAAGTTCCAAACCCAGGAACATTTTTGAATCTGTTGTTTTCGGGGATTTCCTCATCATCGCTTTCGTCATCGGTTTAGTGTTTTTCATGGTCTTTTTCTTTTTTTTCTTTTTCCAGAAGTTAGTACTCTACCCAGAGCTCTAATTCTTATTTCGGGAGTAAGTCCTCAAGGATTTTTACCTTCAACAAGCAAATTCATTAGTGAGAATATTTCATAAAAAAAAACTTAAAAATTGTATTATTTACAAGGAAATCAATGTAATATTGTTCTCGGAGTAGCTTCTATCTCCTTGGATTTGGTACACCTAATTTCTACTCTGGCTGGAAGTTAAGCAGTCTGTTGGAGCAGAAATTATTAATGTTCTAGATGCAAGTTCTGGATATTTTGATTTTTGCTTTTGCATTTCTTATCGCGATTTCATCCCCTGTGTTGCAAAGATTGTTGAGAGTCTGCTGATTTAGCAAGAACTTGAGCAGGACATTCGAGCAACTCATCACAAACTTAGCTTCCCAGACTTCATTTGAGGGGATCTAAAATAACTTGAAAACTTGATTTTCAGCTTATTCACTTTTCAGAACAGGTCTTAAAGGTGAAAATGCAGATAACGAGTCGTTTTAGTTGAATTCCGACAATTAGTTTTAGTTCAGGAAGTTCTTCATTTATGCAGGAATATCTGCGTTATCAGGTTGCTAAGACAGGAGAAGATTCACAACATCCAACCATTATTTCGACTCGATATTTCTCAAGAAAACAAAATTCCCTTATTCTACATATTGTTCATAAATCGACGCTGATGTCCCCAACGCAAAGAACTAAAATAACGCAAATGGATCATTTGCATTTGTAGTTAAACTTAATTTCCATTTTTTCGTCATCTTCATCTTTAATGCTCTCAACTCAGCTTCTTTATCGATTTTCTTTTTCTTTTTCGGCTTTATCTTATTTAACTTCTTCGTTTCCTCAGCTAACAACATAGCTTGATTCTTATTCGTTGAATCACCTGTCCTTGCAGTTGTTAAATTGCTCTCAAAGTTTCTCTTACTTCTTCCTTCAATATCTTCATCTTTCTACTAATCCATATTTTCAACAACTTCATCTAATTTTTCTTCATTACCTTCTTCATCCTCATTCATCTCTGGAGCCTCCTCAATTTACCCTTCTTCTTCATCATCTTCTTCCTCATCTTTTTCCGATTATTCCTCTTTTTCTTCCGTATCATATCGACCTTTATTTATCTGTTTCGAGTGCTTACTTGAGTTATTCTTTTATGCCTGCAGTTCTTCCTCATATAAATCCTTAAACTTCTAATCTATCATCAATGCATTCTCGTCTATCACTGTTAGATAATACCCTGTTGACATATGTTTTAATCTATATCCAACACCATATTCCACTTATCCACCGATTTGAAAATTCACATTTTCTATCACCCAAAGTCCAAAGGTATTCCCACTGTAATCTTCAAATGAACCACTCTCCTTCGTCTACGCGACAAATAACTCTAGATTCGATTTAGCTATCCATGTTTCTAAATGCAAGGACGTGAATGTATACCTAGTTGTACCTCTTTCCCTCCTAATCAAGGACAGAGCAGAGTTTGCTTCTGAATGATGCAACCAAATAGCATCACCGCAGTTCAAAAACTTACTTTTTATACTCTCAGAATCCTAGAAAATTTTAAACTGCAAAGTTGTAGCTTATTCCAAACATCCATTGAGTTCTCTCTTATCAATACTAGTATTGTCTTTTTCCCTTACTGTATCGCTAGGTATTTAATTTGCTTTGCTTTTCTGATCTCCTTTGGTGAGTGCTTTTTTTCTGTATGGCGTTTAAGCTGACATTTGAATGCTGCTAGCACTCAAGAACGTTTAATGTGCAATCTATTTTTGTATTTATGTACGTCTTTTCATTTCACTTATTTCCATCGAGCAATGGATGTGAATTGTCTTGTTATTGAAAGGAATAGCACGGACTATCCAAACACAATCACCTTCTCTTATCATCTTGGAAAAAGAAGAAGAACGAACGCAAAATGAATAAAATGTAACGAAAAAATGCTCTAAAAAATGTATTTTCCTTTTTTTGTTTTGAAACTTTTCAAAAAACGCATTTTGACTTTATCTCAATATAAAACTCTTTTAATTATCCTTACAGCGGAGCTATCCTTTTGATATTTAAATGCCGGCACGATCTTGAAGAGCGTCGAATCAGATGAATACTCCTCCAGCGCGATTTCGTAGTTTTCTTTTTCATATCTGCTTTCATTGAAATTGCAAGCGAGAAACTTTGAAGAATTCAGATGCAGCAGCTAAAATGGCTGGGAGAAACTCAGCGGAATGTTCTTGTTGTTCTCGAAAGTATCCACATTGTATTTAAACTCATTCTACAAGGTGAGCTAATACTTGTAAATCTTCTTCAGCAACGCATCTTTATCTTCTTAGTCTTCTTCAGGAATCGGCGCTCCTTATGACGGTCCCTGATTATTATTTGCATTCTTTTTATCGTTCCCTGGCTTGTCATTAGGATTCTTTTCAACAGGCTAAGTGAAATCCAGCATCTGAAGTTTTTCTTTGGTGATTTCATTCTTGTCTTCTTCTCTGAGTTTCTGCGCTCTGTAGGTCTCAATTTCCTTGATGATCTTGGTTTTCTATGTGTTGACAACTTTCGGGAATATCTAGAACAGACAATTTGAGAAATCATTCTTGTTGATCTCCTTCGTTTCGTTCTTTGCAGCGTACCATGAAGAATAATATTTCCCATAACCCTTCATTTAAACGTTTTTCTTGACATGTCCATCAGCGCTGATGAACCCGTTTTCATCGTCAAAATAATGCAAAAGTACTATTTAACCATATCGCAAGATTGCAGAATCATCCTGGGTTTCACTCATATTCGCGATGAAAATATTAGTTCTGCTACTTCTCCTCCTCCTAGTCTCTGTTACTGCTACTTCACGCTATCAACCTATCTTATTATTTTCTCTCTTTTTGCTTGACTAGCTTTACCCCAACAATTTTGAAACCTTCCTCTGAAATAACACAACTAGCAACCAAATAATAAATAAATAGCTTTTTCAATATTAGCTTATGATTATTGCAAGGGTTTGTTAGATTTGTAGTATTTTCAAAAGGGAATGTTTAAGGGCGAACTTAATTTTATTATAAACTCATCCATTTTAGGAAAAAACTCCACTTCCCTTAATGAAATTGCAAAGTATTATTTTTTTCTTTGTTCCTTTAAGCAAACTTCAATCATTTATGGAGTATTATTTTGAGATGAAATACTGTTTTATGTAACTTCTTTCCACACATATTTAGTATCTTGCAAAATATCAATAACTTAATTAATTCTTTAGTTACTTGTGAAACTTCAAAACATAATTGATAGAAAAGAATGGAAGATTTTTTTTACATTATTGCTATTTCTTAAATAAAAAACGGATTTTAATTAAAACTAACCCACAAATAATTAGAGTATTCTCACTTCATTAAAAAACCTGATACCTTTTTAATCAAGGAGAAATTCTTGAAATGCAAGATTTTTACATAAAAAACAAAAACAAATAAATACAAAAGATATTTAATTTTTTCATTCTTAAACTTATCAGTTTTCTTGAGCAGGTTCTTATTAAGATAATTGTGCCTGCTAACTAGCAGCAGATACAGAGGCACCAGGGCCTGCACCAGCAGCAGCTGCAGCTGCTAATTTTTCTTATTGCAACTTTTTCTCTAAAGCCTTTTGCTTTGCTTTCTGCAGAATCTTGGTTAAGTTTTGGCCATCTTCTTCTCCAGGGAAAATATAGTCGTAGTACTCCTCTTCACCTAAAAATAATAATGGATAATTAGAATGATTATTAATATAAATGGGATCTTAAATTAATAAGAAGAATTCATAAAAAGAAACGAAAAATATCAAATTAGATTTTTTACCTGCTTCTTCTCCTTCATCCTATGGTTCTTCTTCTGCAGCTGTGATTTTTCTTTTTCTCTTAACTTTATTAGGTTGTCTTGCGTTAATTGAAGCAATTGCAGCAGAATCACCGAATTTCTCTTCTTGCCTTTTCCAGCTTTCCAAGACAATTGCTCGTTCCTAAAAGATTTTCAGAAATGAATGGGTTAAGGCAAGTCACACAAAATAAAAAGTTACCTCTTTCATGTTTCTTTCTCCTTTGAAGAAATCTTCAGCTCTTTGTAGGATGCCTCTGAATTTATCCTTCTAATCGATTTTAGCTTCGAAGGAAGCATAACTCAACCAAATCTAGACAATAAAAACAGATTTTAAAAGAAAAAAGTTAACCAAAATCGTCGAAGGCATAACTATTTTCCCTCCCTATCTCTCATATTCCCATTTCCCTTTACCTTAACATTCTTGGATCTTGAGAGTAATTCCTCAAATAATCTTCTGACATTCTCATATTCTTCCAGTTCAATCTCGTTATCAATATATGACTTCCATACTTTTTCAGGCATACTCATCGTTGGATGGGAGATTGCAAGCTCAAAAATAGCCCGATATCTGTCGATTTCATTCAAACTCTTTTCCATCTCTGCCCACTGAATAAATGGATCGGGGTTATCAGGGAAAACAGTGATATATTTCTCATAAATTGTCCTGACTCTTTCAATATTCACAAGTTTATACTCCATATCAATGTACTCTCTGAATAGCTTATCATTAGGGCATTTTCCAATCGCTGTACCGAAAATTCTCCTAGCCTAAAAACATGCAAAAATCAAAGTTCAAGTAACTCCAAATCCTTATTTTTCTTGTATCAAAAACTCCAAAAGTAAAGAACTGTGAATTATTCGTTACATCATCGAGACTGTCATGTCTGATTTAAAAGTGAGCGTACATGATCCAGAGCTTCGAGAATGTAAATAGTTTATGTGGAACAAGTTTCAACGCTTTCTCATAGATTTCTCGAGCTTTCAATGGATCGTTTGCTTCGAGTTCTTCGAAAGTTGCATAGTCATACCATAAATAGATGTATCTCCTCCAGAGCCTTTTTTCAGGTGCTAAAGGAACATTCTTCACAGCGTTCTCAAACGTGTCTCGTGTTCGAGCGATATTTCCAGTCGCTATTTCCAGATTCACCAAGTCAAACCATGCATCGTAATTCATCTTATTCTCAACGATCAATCTCTGAGGTAATCCAAAAAATATTTGCATTTTTGCATGAGTTTCAAGAAGGAAATTATTTTTTATTTCGTACCTTGTAGTGAAGTCTACGTTCGTTGAATATCAGCTCATCAATATCGTCCTTCGTGCCATGCTATTTCTCAAAGCTTAAGTATTCTTCATACAATTTCTTGGACTTATCTTTGGGAATATTCTCCAGCCCAAATTTAAAGATCTCCCTTGCTCTGTCGAATTCTTGATTTTTTATCTCAAATCTAGCAAAATTCACGAAATACTCCTCCTTTAGTGCTTCTTAGCCCAATTCCTCTAGTGTTTTCTCGAATAACTAGCGTGCCTCAACCTTATATCCGAGTTTAACCTCAAACTTAATAACCTTTATGTATGTCTTTAGGCGCGGAAAGGCGTCCATGTAACTAATAAGTTAGTTTAAAATAATAAATTTTTTATTGAAAAATGAAACCAAAAAAGATAAATGAATATCTAGCCGTACTTATACATAACTTGACGGGCATTCTATATCTCTCCCATCCTCTGCTCGAAAGATAGAAACGAAAGCCATGCTTTCTCTTCAGGTCTCCACTCCATCCATCTCTGAAAGACCTTACGTGCAGAAGCATAGTTCCCAATTATCTCCTAAAAATCACATCCATTTCAAACAGATTAATCAATCTCAATCAAGAACTATTCCAAATTATCCTTGTTGAAATTGTTTTTACCTCCATGTAGGCGTATTTATACCAGAACTAATCTACCCTAGGGAGATACTCAATAGCTCTTTCGAAGACATTTCTAGCATGGTTAATAAACTTATGTCGCATCTCCATCTCCACGTACTTCAACCAAACAGAAATATTCTTATAATCTACCTCCAGTGCTCTCTCGTAAACACTTCTCGCTCTTCTAAACTCTTAGAGGCCTTCTTCAAAAACTGCATATCTAAATGAAAAGTTTGAAAAATAAGTCAAAAATATTCTGATGAAAAAAGAACCAAACAACACAAATGCTATTATTGGCTTAATCACCATCTTGCTCAATATCCATACTTGATCCAGTGTCCCATGTGAAAGCGCTGATGACGTATTTTGTTTTCAAACTCCTTCCTTTTCCTCTGTTTGATCTCATTCAGATCATCTTCATCTCTGATCTTATAATCCTGCTAGACGAATGGTTTCTTACGATCTAAGAATGCCCTTTGAAGGAGCTACTCAGCTGTAATTTAGATTGGATTAGCCGCCTTGTTTTTGATCTTTGGTGGTCTCATCGAGATCATATTGTTCTACTCTAAATCCTGCTACATTTTTTCTGAACTTCCGAAATATATTTGAACTTTGTATCTTGGAATGAAAAGATCAATTGTTTTTTTATAATATTTAGTGTCGAGCAAGGAAAGAGAAGGGTTAATTATTAGAACTACAACCCTATTCACCGTTGAAGATAAATTTCAAGGAGGGATTAATTAATTTTAAGCACTTTAATATGATCTTTTAGTTTCTAGATTTAATTGTATTTTTTATGAAGCATTTTCCAGCGAAATGACTTTTAAAGGTTAAAATAGATTATCCCTATTTTATTTTATTTTATTTATATTTTCCTCACTAGTTCATTTGAAATATTGTATAAATAAATTAAGATTTATATTTCACAAGGGGATATTAATAAACCCAGCTGCAATCTAAGAGAAAGAGAGTGAATATATAATAAAGCGGGAGATAATGCACGAAGAAGAGTCAAGAACAAAGATTTAAAATTCATTATTACTGTAGTTTATTCCTTATTTTGTAGTGCAATAGCAACAAAGAAAAGAAGGGGGAAAAAGATCTTAATAACTTCTGCAATCCTTTCTCTTGACCTTCAAAATCGCTGAATACCTCCATAATAAATCACAGAGACTATTTCTTAACGAACAACTTCAGTCCTGTTACAGAATTTATTGAAACTTGCTCTTTTTCTAAACGAATGGAGGACTCTAATATACAAATGGAACAATAATTAGAACCTCAGATTGATTCTTAGTAATCTTGCAATTTAGCTCCATAGCCATCACAGATAACTTCCAGCAAATTGAATTTAGATTTAATTGTTAAAATCAAGAACAAGCACAAACAGATCTTTAAACTCATTAAGCGTTCCTCAACTACAACAATCAAGTAAACCGATATCAATTACCAATCCAAATTAATAATCATTTTCTGAAAAATGAATGGAGGGAAATGCAAAACAAAACTGTTCTTCATAGCCAATGCAAATAGAGTAGTTATTTCTTTTTTCTGTGCTCATAGCCTACACGCATACTTTCTATTTATCAAAAGCCATCCCAAATGCAAACTCAGATTGATTATTTATTATTAATTCAATCTTGCAGTTTCTTCTTCTTCTTGTATTATTTTCTCTTTTCTCTCGCTAAGAGATTAATTAATTAATTATTTTCGCATTCCGCCAAATTCACTAAAATAAACTGGTGGAATTCATGGGATATGGTGTATTAATTAATCACATTGATTTGCTCTTTTGGGAATGTTTATTATTCTTTCCTTTTATTTGCCTTATCACAAATCTTGTGTTTTTTGTTATGAAAATAACCTATTATTTTCTTCTTAAAAAACAAGGAAGAAACTCAGTTCTCCTCGTCCTCCTATTATTCCTCCTACTCCAATAATCAAGAAGAAAACTACAAACTTTCATTAAAGCGCGTTAACATCAGCTGCAATAGCTGCACTGACTCAACAGCACCATCTTCATTTTCTCTAAGAAAATAACTTGATCAATTTTTTAAACATTCCTAGTTTCTAGTTGAATACGTAAGATCACTAACTGGATGAGTCCATAAATGGTAATCCTTCTTAGAATAACGATTTTGAAGACGAAGAGCTATTCTCCATCCAAGGGTTTTCTGCAGATAAACAAAACAACAGTTTATTTACTCCAACATTGTCATTTGAACCTTCTCAGTTAAATTAAGATAAATTCTTAAAAATCTAAAAATCTTCTTCATAGAATTCCCAGAAATTACTAAAATCATCTAAACTACATCCACAAGTATCTCAGCTCTAGCAGCAATAACTATTATCCTAACAATCTAACACAAACATCCCCCTGAGTAATGATTATGCTGACACCAAATTAGATTTGTTCTTAGATGAGCAGCCAACGGAAATTGAACTTTCTCATGAGATGATTTCTTCGGACAATTCGAAATGCAAGGTCTTTGATCCCCTGCGAGGTGAATAATACAATCGTAGAGAGAAAAGTTTAGAGGAACTCTCTAAAAAGTTTCTAACGATATTCCTGCAGCGCGAAGAAATGATGATATCTTTAGATAAAATCACATAATAATTAGACGTAGAAAGAAGGAGAATCTATGATATTATCAATATTTTAGAAAGTCTCAAATTAGTCACAAGAAGAGGCAAAAATAACTACATATGGAATGGATTCAATTAAATATTTCAAACCATTGCTGAAGTAACCTTTTAAAAGCATCAAAACACATCAGATTAACAATGAATTATTCTTTTTCAATTAGCTGAGCAACAACGAACAGCAGCAACATGAAGATATCGAAGATGTCGGTGAACTTAATGAGAAAAAAGAGAAATCATTAGAGATTTTATCTATTGGATTTTTGAAGCTATTCTTGAGCTACAAAGAGACTCTTTCTCTTGAAGAAGCAGCAAGAAAGTTGTCGCCAATAAACTGCGAATAGCAAAAGATCAAAACTAAAGTAATCCCCATTTTTTTCATATCATTTTATGTAATTTTAACATTTTTTGTTGTTGTTTTATCTTTTAAAGATTCGCCGACTTTATGACATAGCAAATGTGTTTAAATCCCTCGGACTGATAAAGAAGATCCAACTAAATAAAACCAATAAGCCAGCTTTTCAATGGGTTGGAGTGATGGGGCTGTAAGAGTTCGAAAACTCATCAAAGGAGAATCAAATTGGAGTTAATTGTCTTAATTTAAATGCTTCACATGATGTTATCAGTGATTCTAAGCCATTTCCAATGAAGAATAAATAATCTGAAAGGGATTCTAAGTGCTAATTAGTAATATCCAAGGTAGGGAGAGCTTAGGTGTCTTCGGGAACCACTATTGATAATAATAGAAATGGTACTCTTTTTCCTGTTACAAATTAAACTTAAATTCCAGGGAGTTTGAATAGATCCAATAATTCTGCTTTCAAGACAGTGAACAGGTCAAACAGTAATAGAATTGGAGGTAGTGTTATACCTAACTGCAGGGATGAGCAGATTTGCAATGAAAACAGCAAAAATAATGGATAGTTTTAGGAAAATAACAAAAGTACTTTGGATAAAATAAATTAACTGCTTGAATAAAATGGGATTGAGAATAAAACTGAGAACGCAATTATAAGCCAATCTGAAGAGAAGACTGATGAGACTTTAGATGCTGGGTTGGCAGCTAAATGTATTAATTTACTTTTAAAACTATTCAAGGGAGAAGAAGAAATAATTGCATCAAACTGTGATAATGGAAATAAAAGTATTTAGAGTAGAAGGAATGTTGATGGGGAAGATGCTAATGGTGAAGAAGAGAAGCTTGGATTGCTGAGGTTAGTTTCAGGGGGAAATTCAACAGGGTCAATATAGCCAAATACTACTAACAATAAGTGCTTTGCTAGTTCGATTAACTCAGCTTTTCATCCAGCAAATAAAAACGCTAGGTTTTAAAAGTAAGTTTAAGCAGAAATCTAATAGACAATTACAACAACAATAAACGATAAATAGATGCTAATCTAAGGTGAAAAGCCATCTTTATCAGCAGAAAAAATAAATGAAATAGCTCCAAACGTCTTGATAAATTCGCAAGATTGTTAACAACCACTGAATAACACAAATAATCTGTTCGAAGTTTTCAGGGAAATTGAAGATAATTCGTAAAACCAACCATCAATGCTGGAAAAAGATCTTCCTTAGAATGAAATTTCAAGGGCAGGATAGAATACTGATGAAATACCTTTAGAAAATTATCCTTAGGAGGCTTCAGACATTCAAAAGAAGGAACAAATTTCTCCTACTAGCAGTGGATGCCTTTCTCCAAGTAATTGCAAGGATACTAATATCTGCGCTTCGGATTTCAAGAAACAAATTTAATTAAGAGACCTAGACAGTGTGACAACCTCTGCCAGTTGTTCAAATCAATCTAGCAGCTCCAAGGGTACATAACCACAAAGATCGTAAATACTTGCTGGATAAATGTCATAATAATAGCAGTAATTTCAAAGGTAGCTCATCTTTGATGATGAAATACTACCAAGTGCTTGAACCGATATTTTGCACTTTCTCTTAGGAAATAATTCAGTCATTTGATCCATAGGGAAAAAGAAGCTCTAAAGCTCTAATAACCCTATTTTTGCATACAATTATTATCATTATTATTAGATTTATTCTTTATTTATATTTCACTGTTTTCCAAATGATTTTTTGATTTTGTTTAAAACATCCAAAAATCATCTACCTCATGAAGATATCTTGTGATATGTGAAAGGGATTTAATTCATTTCCTGATTTTGTTCTTATAAATGGGGGAGGAGAAGATTTTTTTCTTTCTCTCGCAATCTCCCTCAACAAAATGCTTTTTCCTAAAATGAACTCAACTAACAATGATTTCTTAATATATTCATCAAAAGAGAGTCTGATTCTAAAAAATACTACACTTGGATACTTTCCTTTATTTTGAAGTTTGAAGTGTCAAAAAAAATACCCTTATCAGATTTAGAACCATTCTATTTTTGTATTTACTTTCTTTAGGAAGTTTAGGAATATCTAAATTATTCTTTAAATGGGATATAGTAAGATAGTATTGTAATTATTATTATTTCTGCTAGATATTTGATATAAAAATATCTAATCAAATAGTGCTTAAAACTCTTTTATAAAAATATCTGAATATTTTAACCAAAGAAATATGAAAAACAAAAACAAATATTAATAAGAAGTACTGATTTACTAAGATCTTGGTTAGTTTTGTAAATTGTCATTGCAAATATGGCAATATTTTAATAATTATTAAGAATTCTAACTGAAAATATAATATTCTGCGTGAGTGTTCAACCCTATTTTGAAGATACCTAAACATTCTGAGTGATAGATTTAGTTAAATCGAGAATCAATGAATTCAACTAGGAACTCTATTATGCTTGATAGTTACTTGCTGCTTCTTGCTGCTATTGAAGGAATCTTTGAAAAGCTTCGAAGACAATTGAAGTTTAATCGAGTTTGCTGGGATCTTAGAAGAGAATAGAGGAATTATCAGGAGATTGTTGTTGTTGTTGTTGTCTGTCCTTGATAATTGAAGATGGATTCTTAGCTAGTAAGGAACTATTTTATAAGTATCCAATAGGGTTTGTTATTTCATTTTTCGAAGAACTTAAACCTATCTAAAGAACATTCTTTGCTGAATTGTCAATCATCGTGTGACATGAAGTAGAAGAAGTAGAAGAAGCAGGTTAAGGTCCTCTTTCTGTGCAGAGTTTTTTTCGAAATTATTCTACTTTCATCAAAGAAGATTCTGAGTGGCTCAGCTGCTGACTGCATAATGAAAATGAGTTCTTTCTTTTTAAATCTTAAGGAGCGGCGTGTGTCCTTTGAGTAGAATTATTTGAAGGCACCTCCCTATCCAATTTAGAGATGTCAGTTAACTCCGATTATTTGAAGTTCTGAATCTATGAATCCAAATCACTTCCTTTGAACAAAATTAAACAAAATCAATTTTTACAGGGAAAAAAAATATTTTTCTTAATAAATATTCTAACTTACTTTAGTTCATTGATGGTTAGTATTCTTGCTATGCTGACATTCTGAGTAAATTCGACAGATGAGATAGGAGAGATTACTTAAACAGAGAAGGAAAATTATCTTATTGTTGTTGCTCAGATAAGATACTTCCTGAAAAAGAATAATTCTAATGATTCAAGTTTAAAAGTGAATCCATCGAGGTCTACTGGTGGTGGTGGCTATTATTATCTTTTAGGAAATATTTCATGTATGCATTCTGAGTATTTTCCTCTTTGTAAGTATTTAGAGATGAAGAATAACAAGATTGATTTGTATTGTCATTACAAGAAGAAGGATTTCTGCTGAAAGAGCATTTTGCAGGGCAAGTACTGCTATTAATTTAATTATCTTGAATCTTACATTTGAATTGATCACTGATGCTATGGGCTTAATTTGAGTGGAGAGATTGATTAGCGGAATGATTTGATTATTAAATCCGATGTGAAATACTATTTGAATCTCTGCAGATACAGCTGTTTTTCCAAATCTATTAGGAACTCCCAAATAATTATCCAGGATCATCTAGAGTCCGTCCGCAACAAAAAGAACTACAATTGATTTATCCATCATTTAATTATTGAGCTTTTCTCATTTTATGCTGTTTATTGAAGTATTTCTATGCGTGGGAGCGGATTTACGCACTGGAACGAGTACCTACATGCTTTTCGACGAGTTTCCAATCTTTGTGGAACATAGCTAGACCTTCTTCAAATCTCTTATGTTCTTCATCTGTCCATCTGCCGATTGAACTCAGTTGTTGTTGTTCTTAACCCTGAGAGCTGTCAAGTTCAACTTTTCGAGAGTGAATTTGTTCACTGAGAGTTTCACTTTGATCAGGTACTTTCAATGTTAAAGTAGAACTAGCGTTGCTCTCAGAGGTTTTGATAGATTAGATATGGCTATTAGATTGTTGATCTGTTGAGATTTGGGAGAGCATTGGAGTGGGAAAAGCACAGAAACGAAGAGGAATGTCACAAGCAATGAGGATTAAGAGAAGACTGTATCAAAAGAGAGAAATTGTTTTGATCGATTTCTTTGAACTAGCTGTTAGTGTGTGTGTCTTTTAGTTAAGATTTTATAGCCAGATAAGATAGTTAATTGATAAGATAAATATTATAAAAATATCTGTTCCAAGCTAAGGACTTTTTGAATGTCACTGATTTTTGAGTAGAACTATCCTCCCGGCGCTAATTTTTGAACGGTAATCTTATTATTCACTCCCGCAAACCGCTCTAAACTTTTCTTTCAAAAATAAATGTATTGAAATAATTATATTTATAAAGTTTTAATATTATTTTATTTATATCTAATTTACATATCTTGTAGCTTCAGTAGTTGATTTTCTAAAAATATTGCTGACAACACAGGCAAATACAAAAATATTTTAGTTAATTATAAAACATAATCATTTAAATTATTCTTAAGAAATGGATCAATTCTTAATTTTTGTTTTGCGAATCAAGTGAGATAAAATACTCATTTTATCTTTCAAATTTGTATTGGAATTTCGAATAAAATAAATTATCCTTTTTAAACCTTTCATATGGATAAATTTGCCTGATCACTGGAATGATCTCAAAAAATGAAACTAAAATGCTATACGAATATTTGATTATTTTAGAAATAAAAAGAATCAGTAAAGAAATGCAAGAATTCTTATCAAACATAAAATAGAACGCAAAGATTTAAAATAGCCACATAGAAAACACAGATTCAAACAAACAAAAGTCGGGGAGGGGAGTCTTTCATGTTTATGATTTCTCTTTTTTTAATTATCGCTCATTCAATTTATCAAATAAAAAGGAAAAACAAACCACATGAAAGCAGCAAACAAAGGAGATTTCTTTGGGTTAATTTCAACTAATCTTTTCTATGATTATCTTTGTTTGAATTCTCTCTGCCAAGTGTTAACCTAATTCAATGTAATAATAAAAAAACAAACATTGAGATTATTTTTTATTCAGATTTTTTTAAATTATAAAATGAGTTCTCTCAGTGAATTCGAAATACTTAAGCGCCTAGGAGAAGGCTCCTTCGGTACGGTTTATCAAGTGAAGAGAAAAAGCGATGGTAAGATTTACGCCATGAAGAAAGTCAAAATGCTTTCACTCTCAACAAAAGAAAAAGAAAATGCACTCAACGAAGTCCGCATCCTTGCATCCATAAAAAGCCCCAATATCATCAGCTACAAGGATTCCTTCTACGACGAATCTTCATCGTGCTTATGCATAATCATGGATTTCGCAACTAAGGGTGATGTTTTGATGCAGATAAATGAAAAAAAGAAGAATAAATCTTTCTTCGAGGAAGCAACTATCTGGAAATACGCAGCTGATATGTTACTTGGATTGAAAGCACTGCACGATATGAAGATACTGCATCGAGATTTAAAAGGCGCTAATGTATTCATCGCTGAGAATGGATCTCTGAAACTAGGTGATTTAAATGTTTCCAAAGTTCAAAAAAAAGATTATGCATACACGCAAACAGGCACTCCTTACTATACATCGCCTGAAGTCTGGCAGAATCGTCCGTATGATTCTAAATGCGATGTCTGGTCGCTTGGATGTGTTCTCTATGAAGTCGCTACTCTTGAGCCACCTTTCAAGGCCAATTCCATGGAGGATCTCTATAAAAAGGTTTTAAAAGGAGTGTTTCCACCAATAAATCTTCAAAGATACAGTTCAGATCTTTAAAAATTCCTTGAATCATGTCTCAAAACTGATCCAAAAATGAGATCTTCAGTGGATGCACTAGTAACAAATAAGCACATAATGCCATTCGTTGATATCGATGCCTTAGCAGCAAATGATCTCAAAAGAGATCTTAAGAAAAAAGGTAGTGAAAGCCAGCCAGATTTACTGCAGACTATCAAGCTACCTTTTGGGAATCTCAAGGGATTGAACAATAGGATGCCTAAGTCGAATTATGAGCCTGAAGAAGCTAAAAGTGATTAGATAACTACTAAAAAAACAAACGACAGGCCCAATTCTGCTACAGAATCGGTTTAAAAAATAGCAACTCAACCAGGTGTGGTAGCTAACAATTACAATAATCCTGTTGTTTCTAAATAAAGAGATCTCTCTTTGAACAATAACAACAATAATAATAATGTAGTGTTGAATAATTATCCTTTCTACTCACCAAATAATCAACAAAGGTAGAATTCAGCATAGCCATAAGTGAAAAGAGTCCTTAGCTAAAATGATTTGAATCCTCCACCAGCATACAATTACAACAATGTTGGAGGAAAGAATTACATGCCTCAAATACCTGGTTAGATTATTCGAAGCAACAGCCGAGACAACAGTGGAAACTATCATTATCAGCCACCTTAATACAATCAACCTAAAATAACTGTAGTTTCTGAAAAAGAAACGAACTACAGCTAGAATCAACAAAAACGTAGCAATTCTCGAGATGCAGCTAATAACTATCTTGAGAATTACCGCAACCAACAAAACTAACATCGACCTCCATCAGGAAATTACAACAATCCATACTATCCTTAGTCGCCAACATCTAATAAGAAACTCGCTCCTCTTCCTCCAAAACCATACAATTCTCCACAGCAGATTCCTGCTGGAATGCCTTCGCAAAATGGACTTCCTCCTAGACCAGGCCGTTATGGATATTGAATTATTGTTAAAGGGATGTTTGTAAAATTAAGTCTCTTTTTTATTTGAATTATGAAATTTAAAAATAATAGATATGAATTTCTTATTTCTTTCCCTCAAAGTAGAGAGATTGAATCTAAAGATTCTTGTATTACTCTGTCACTCAAAAGCACAGGCATATTTTAAATCAAAATCAGAAAGAAATAGAGCATTAAGATTCTTGAAAGAGTTAATTAATATAATATGCAAATAGTTCCCCTCCATAAATTGATCATAAAATCCTATGGGGAGTTTCTTTTTTTTTTTTAAGCTGAATTACAACCTCAATCTACTAAATGCACTGAAGTTGAATTAAGCCTTTTTGGTAAAAGTTGAGAAATATTAGCTGCTGCTGGAGAATAATATTTAGTTGGACTGTTTTAACCTGAATTTACCTTAAAATTCCTTAAACTCAATTACTGCTTCATATTTCCTGCAGTAGAGTTATTTCCTATTTAGAATGAAGCTCTCCTGGTACCTTAGTTCTTCCAGTTTTACTGCTAATAATATGGGATTAATTGATTATTCTCTTTCGATATCTTTTTGTTTTTCTTCTATTAGTTAATTTACTTCATCTTAGTTTGATTTAATCTACGACATTTTTTCAATACTTAAGTGTAGTTATATGAAGGAAAGTAAACCTAATACCGCTTCATCTCATCGAAATGGGAAATACATGAGAATTAAATAGCTAACGATGGATCACGGTAATTTTAACAACTTGTAACACCAGTTGTTGCATGCAGCATTGGATGACGATGGTTCCAGCGAGATTGAATACCTGCTTGTTCTAAGAGCTTCAATTAAGAGATTTAGCCACCATTTAAGGTTTAATTATGTTGCCCTTATGATCCACTTCCTCCAACTTGATGACTTGATTCATTTGGAGAAATAATACTCAGTTGATGCTATTATTATTAGTTTTAGAATTCATCTTAAAAGTTTGTAATATTCTAAAATGCAGTTTTAGGAGCTTGTGAAAATGTTAACATATGCTTTTTGCTTATCGAGCGAGGCTATTCATCGATTTGAAGAATAGGTGATTCAGCTTCTAGCAGCTAAGAAGCAATATTATAAGGTGATGTGTTTGGAACATTAATCTGATATTTTGTGCTGTATTTGCTTAATGGATATTATTGCTAGTGTTGAATATTGCTTGGTTTGTTAATTGAATCGACTAGATCAATGCTGCTTTGCATTGGATTGTCAATCTAAGAAAATCCAGAGTCATGAGGATACATATTGCTAGCAGTATCAGGGTATGTTCGCTTCTTTCCTGGTTTGGAGTTCTTCGACTACTCAAGTTGATTCTTTGGAGGTAATTTACTCTTTCGTCTATTATTCTAAGGTGTTTAGAGCAATTTCGAAAGAGTGTTTTCACCATCCTCACCTTGTGCGTAATTTCTTTGATTTCATCAAAAATAAAAAAATATTAAAAAATGAATATTTACAATAATTATGTTACTAACTAGATGGCATTAGAAGTGAATCAGGTGGGTTAGCAATGTTGAAACTCATAACCGAAGAAGGTTTTTGATCACCTGACGCAAAATAAGGGCTTATAGGAAATAAAGGCTAATTATTCTGTTAAGGTTAAGGCGACACTGGAATTGTAGTTATCGAAATGGATTTTTGAAAGTATATTCCTCTCTGCTACACTGGCACACGATTTACAGACAAATTATTGCTATTGGTGTTATTGAAGTGCATAGATTTATTTGTAGGATGTGGAATAAGTGCACCTGAATCTTTTCCGATGGATGAAATTTATTCGAAAGTATCCTTTTCTTCTTAAATATCCTTCCCGGTGATAGAATTGTCAATTTGATTATCTATTCTTTTTTCTTCAGAGACTTCTTTTTCGGTTCTTGTAAATTCTGGACTTTTATGCGTTTATTGCTCATTGTTATAAATGTCATATTCTTCACTTTCTTCTGAATCTGATTCATATTCACTGCATTACTGCAATACGTTATTCACAAATTCAAACTAAATACAATCTTTAAAAAACTCCCTATCACTCCGTGCGAACAGTGATTTCTGTAAATTATAACTATGTTTTTTGGTTTATCGTCTGCTTCTTGGTGATTTCTATTAAGAAACTTCTTTTCGTTTAGATAAAATTCCGGAGTATTTTTTAGTCTCCTTAGAAGATTAAATCATTTTAGATTTGTCAGTTAAGCTAGCAGATAAGATTTTGTTCCTTGAAGGTGATCCATCAACTGAGCAAATATTGGAATTTATGAATTCTTTGATAGGCTCTGTGCCGTTTTTGTTGAAATCATCTGCAGAACGATTAGATGAAGAACATTCAATTGAAGCTGTTTCTTCTTAACCTGTCATACTTTATTCTAAATGGCGGCGGTAGTATCTAGTGATTTGCTGAACATTAGGTCGGGAATACAAAGAGTTAGAAGATCGAAAAGTGCTGCGAATTCTGTAAAAACTGCGTTCATTGTGAGGGGTGTTTTTATTGAGTTTGCAAATTAGGAGAAGCTTTTTTGGATTGAAGAATACAGCAGGACATTTAGCAAAGGGATGCTTGCCATTCCCACAGAGATCACATTCATCCAGTGACTGATTCCACATTCCTTTGTCTCGAGTCATGTAGTACTTTTCCTATCAGAAAAAGAGTAATTATCAGTGAGAAAAGTAAGCAAAAAATAAAATATTTAAAATTGTATGTTTTTGAGCTAAAAGTACTAAATCTTAAGGAAAGTGCTTAGCGGTTTCAAGGAAAGACTCTAGTGATAAGTAAATAAGTTAGCAGCTTTATTTACTGAATGCTGAATACGGACTGCAATGAATGATTTAGAAGAATTGATCTGATCCAAGAAATTAATTTTTCTGTTATTTTTTGTAACAAAAATCAATAAAGAATTAGCTTTTTCTCTTTGAAAATACGATCTGATTCATTTTTTTTACATTGAGAGTTGAAATAGTTGATGGTTACGCCTTTTGAAATGGCAAAAACATAAGATCAATCTAGCCTTCTTTGATGAAGAATAGCACTCTCTCTGTATCCATTTGATTTACCAATACCTCCCCAGGTCCTAGACTCATTTCATGCATGTGATTCACTAATTTTTCTAGGAATTGATCTGAAAACAGATTCCGGAATACAAAATGTTGTTTTAATATCGGCTTATAGCACTCCCTCAAGACTTGTTCTTTAAGATCATTTGACATTGTCTCTAAGATCTTTTCCCCATGACTGCTATCTTCAGACTCCTTGGAATCAACGAAATCCAAGTATTTTACAACTTTCAACTGCAGATTCTTAGAAACATTTCTATTCCTCATATAATCTAATATCAGATATTGTTTTTAACTAAAAACCGCAACAACACAAAAAGAAGTCAGAAAACTAAATTAACTTTTCAAAAATACAATAGGATTAGATGTTATTGGAATTATTGTTTATTTATTATTGATTTTACCTAACTTTTTTCTTTCGAAATTGTATTTCCGAGAATATCTACCCTGCTTTGTTCACAACATATGCAAACCATCCAGAACCGATGATAAGCATCACGATTACATAAATTTTCTCTTCAACTGAAACAGGATAAATATCGCCATAACCTATTGTACTCATGGTCACAAATGAGAAATAAATACTGTAGACATATCTCACAAACCAATCACTATTTTCAATATTCATAAGTTTAATCCAGGAATGCGAACTAGATATTGAAATATAATGGAATCCACATCCTAGATAGTGTGCCATTAAAGCTGTCCAGAAGAGGAGCGTTATAAAATCTATGAAAGCTTAGTGTCGGTAGAATTGAAAGAATTACTCGATATCTTTGAAAATATTTGGGATATTGGATATTCGAATCATAAAAATAAGATCCAGCGCAAAGATCTTATGGTTTGTGTTGAAAAAGAATGCTAAGGAAGTGAGTAAATCCAACCAAAATTATTACTTGCAGTATTTGAAAATGATCTTTTTGCGATCGTGCACAGCTATGCCTTCCTCGAAGTAAGAGGAATTGAAATTAGTTATCATTTCAACTACATACACGATCCCAAGGAAAAAGTCACCATTTCCAAAGCTAACTTCAAAGCTCACTTCAAGGGGAATCATAAAAACCTGAGGGAGAAAATCAATTAGAAATACTTAAAAAGGGTATTTGTTAGAAAGATGCTAAATTCAGTCAAAGTAACACAAATAAGGTGCTGGGGGCTGGGGAGGTTTATGAAGAAAAAACTTAAATAAATAAAAATTGAAAATTGAATCTCAAAAGCAAAACAATTATGAGATATTGTAAGTTTCTTTAAAAGATATTTAGAATGTTGATGTAACTGCAACTAGTTCTTTTATTATCTTTTTAGCTAATTCTAACTCTAAACCCACAAAACTATTTACTTAGAAGATAATTGTAAAGAAAATGGTGACATTCCAAGCGATGAACACTGGCGAATCTGAAGAAAACACAGGAATTTATGAATTCCAATTCATAATACATTCCAGCAAAGACGCGCCCTTGGATTATTTGGTTTCATGTGTCAAAGCAGCTAAATCGTTAATCAAAGCAAAGTTCTTCTTCGAAAGATCAGTAAACCTACGAGATATCACATGGTTCTTAATATGTGCGACAACTTCTTTTATGATCGCAAAGTTAAACAAACTGAAAAATGCTTGTTTTCCTTTTTTCTTGTTGGAATTATTATTATTCCCTTGCTTGAAGTTATTATTACTAGCAATTGTATTGTTATTGTTATTCGTCTGCAAGGATTTGACCATCTCACCTTCATTAAACACAGAAGTTTAGTTGCGAGTTGATTTCTTGCCGTATTTATTAGGCGAAGGCTACTCCTCAGGAATAAGTAGATTTGTTGGTATGACTATCTAAGCACTTCCTCGCCTACTTTTCTCATTTTCATACTTACTCTTGTCAGAATCTCTATTTGGAATGTTATTACTGCTTGAAAGCTACTAGATCTCAATCTCAAATTTATTTGTCATTAATTTTTATTGATTGTCTTGGTAGATTTCTTTATTTGTCCTATCACAACGATCATCTAGTGATCTCATACTTGAACTACTCATAGCTAATGATGTATTGTTTTTACTATTTTTCTCTAGTTTGGGAGACTCAACAACAGATGAAGAACCCTATGGTTTTTTATCAACATGTGCTGATAACCAGCTACGTCTTTTTTCTGCACCTTTAGCTTAATCGAGAGATGAGTAACCTAAAGCCAGTGATTCTTCTTAGCTAACTGTGTCGATAGATATATCAGAAGGATGTATTGTTACTACACGCTCCTTCATCTATTTATAAATATTTTAAACTCTTTTTTCTCTCTCTCTCTCTCTCTCTCTTGTTCTCTTTTAGAATCTCCCTTTTTCTTGAATTAATAATCCCTCTCAGATGCTTTGAAGTTCTTGAATTAACTTCTAAATAGTCTTTTATTTCCCGTTTTACTTGCTGATTATCAACTCTTTTTGCTAATCTGTAACCATTTACTAAACTAATGATTGAACTGACTACATTAAATTTCTAAAGAATAAACTATTAAATTTGAATGTCTTCATCTTTGCTGACTCATTTATTAGACTAATAATCATTATTTTTTTTAAAACAAACAAGAAATCAAAATAATTTCAGTTAAATTACAAATTAAATGAACAAAAAAATAAAGTTAATTTCACTAAGAAATAAGGAATAATAACAAAAACCATAAGGACAATTTGATTCCTTTTTAAAATCTGTTCTTTTTCGATTATTGTATTGAAATCCATCAGATATTTCAAAAATAAACATCAAATTAATTTCTCTTATTTTGTCTGTTGAACTAATTATTTTTATTAGCTTAATTTTGGGCAACAAAAAACAGACAAAATAATAGAAATTCTTCATCTTTTTCATTGCAGCTTCTTGACCTTAGCTTAATAGCTTGAAAGTGGCAAATATGGAATCTTAATTTTGTTCGGGTGCTTTTGAGTTTCTGCATCGGCTTTTTAAGGTGTAATATCTTAGGGAGGATTGTTTTTCCCTTCGATCCATTTTCTCATTGCTTCTTGCTCCTATTCGTCTTCATCTTCAAATCTTTTTGTAGCATTAGTTACAGTAGGAGTTGTATTCGCAGGAAGAGTAGGATTAACACTGAGTTATTGTTATTTCAAAGCCTTGACTCTATTTTCTTCTTCATCGTCATCCGGTATTCTAATAATATTCTTATTTTCGTCGCTATCTTCTTCTAACTTAATTAGCTTGTAAGGATCTATATTGATTATCTTTTAAGGTGTTATGTTCATTTACTTAGTCTCATCAGGTGTCACATTATTAATATTATTATTTGTAAAAGTTTAACTTTCACAAGGTTCTTTCAGTTTTTCTGAATCTTTCTTTGTTTCTTTGTATTAGTCCTTCAATTTCTCGTCTAATTTGTGTTTCTCTACAATTGTCTTAGGTGATTTTTTAGGTGAATCTTGGGAATCTTTTTTTTGTTTCTAATTATCATTAGTTAGCTTATTTGGTATGGGCTTTTCGTTTCTGTCTTTGCCATCCTTATCAACTTTCTTCAATTCACTTTTAACCGATTGCTTCGTGGTTTTAATTGAAACTTTTAGAATCTCTTTTTTCTTCTTTTTGCGTTATTCAGGAACTTCTTCTTTGCTTTCTTCCTCTTCTTCATCTTCACCATCTTCACTATCCTCCTCCTTCTCAATCTTTTCCTCATTCTCTATTTCTATCTCTTCATCCATTCTCCCAGTTTCTTGAAGTATTTGCTCAGGTTTAAGATCTACTCCCATTTCCTTAATAATTTTCTCAATATTCACTGTCTCCCCTTCAATCAGCTCATCATTTTCGAAAATCAGATTCTTATTCTAATCAAAGTACTCCTATATCTCTTCAATTTACTCTTAATTCTCTTAGGCTTCCTCAGCAACTTCCTTCTTTCCTTTCTTAGTTTTCTTAACCTTTTCGACAACTTCTTTGACTTCTTCAATTTACTTCAACATAATCGGTTCAGTTCGCTTGTATGGATTCATTAAATCCATAAGTTTTGCTTTTTAAACTGACAACAAAATACTTGAAAATTTCCCTTTTTTCTTGACTTTATCTTTCAAATATCCTGTCGAGATCAATTCTCTTAAGATTTAATCGATTGTCTATGTATTGTGATGAGAAAAATAACCATAGAGACTGCTAGATTCAAGCATCCTAACTTAGTTAGAATAAGCTGATTTTATTGTAATACCTCGAAGTGTCTGTATCAACTAATTCTAAGTTAGTTCGATCCCTCTGATCATGAGTTGATTGTACACACTCAGCATCTACTTACATTCATCTGTCACATCTTTTAAAACTACCAAAGTGTTACTTTTAACTTCTGCGCTCTTGTTCAAGCAATTATCACACATTTTGTTGCATTAGCTTTCAGAGAACTTCTCACCTAAATGAGCTAGCTGCATGACTCTTCGACAAGTTACTGTATCTTCACAATATCTGAAAATAAAATCAATTTAACCAAAAAAGAGAACAAATTCTTAAAAAATTTAAATCAAAAACAACATACTTGATCATTTTATTCAGTTAAATCAGCCCTTCTTCTCGTGTGCAATTCGAAGTGCGATTACTGGAGATCAGATGTATTAGTGATAATTTATCCTTTGTGTTGTAATATATTCTACAGTGAGAGTACTTTCCATCTCTTCCAGCTCTGCCAGCTTCTTAGTAGTAGTTTTCAATTGATTTGGAGAACGAGTAGTGTATCACAAATCGCACATCTTTCTTGTCAATCCCCATCCCAAATGCTAAAACAAAATCACATTGTTGTTAGCAAATGCAAAAATCAAACACCCAATCATTTAATTTTTTGTGTTTTATTACCGACAGTTGCGCAAATCACTTGAATGTCATTTGTTGTCCACATGTGTTGAATACTATTTTTATCTTTATCCTCCATACTGCCATGGTAAAACGCGGAGTTAATGCTGTGCTTAATAGTCAAGGTATTTGCTAATTTCTCAGCGTCTTTCTTCGAGCAGCAATAGATTATTCCACTAGCTTTTGGGAACTTTTCTGTTTTAAATCAAAAACACATCGTTGGAGAAAGAAAGTCCGACACAATAAAACAAGATTGTCTAGTGGTGTAAATAAACATTTTTAAGATTATTTAGAAAATATCATACCTTTGATGAACAAAACAATGCTATCGATGACTTGTTTCTCAGGGAGAGAGATGATATCGAAAAACAAATTTGATCGATTAAATGAAGATTAGAAATACATTGCGTTTCGCATTTCAAGTTTTTTTATGATATCGACTTTGCATTTCTCTGTCGCTGTTGCAGTCAATGCAAGAGTGGGAATAGACGGATATTGCTGTTTCAGCTGCCCAAGTTTCAGATAATCTTTTCTGAATTCGTGACCCCAAGATGAAACACAATGAGCTTCATCAATTACGAATCTTCTCAGTTTTCCTCTTTCCTTGCATTCGATTAAGAATTAGTTAAAGTCTAGATCACTTAATAGTTTCTCAGGTGTGACTAGAACAATATGCGATCCTTTTTTGTTGCTCTCAAGGATAGCATTCAGCTAATCTTGGTAGGTTTTGCGTAAACCTTACGCTTTTATCACAGGAATGTTAAGTTCTTTCATATGCTAAAATTAATCAGCTATTAGCGAAATCAATGGCATAACAACGATATAAACACCTCCTTGGATTAGACTGGGAATCTAGAATGTCAGAGATTTACCACCACCTGTTGGCATCATTGCGAAGACATCTTTATCTTGCAAGACACAGTTGATTATTGCCCTTTGGTTGTTTCGGAAGCTACTGTGTCCATAGACATTCTTTAAAAGATCGGTAACCCGTTTGTCCCAAGAAAATTCTCGAGTAGACTATTAAATCACAATAGGAAAACAAAAGCAAATTATTAAACAGGGAAAAGTTAAGATATTATTAAGGAAGGAGTGTGGGGAGATTTTGCATATGGTGAGTGGGTAGAATATGGGGAGAGGATGTTATAAATTTGAGGGAAAATTATTAAAATAAATTTTTGATAAAAATTCTACATATTCATTGATATCTGCGACGGTGTAATAAAAGTTTGATCTGGGCTTGCAGGGTCTATTCGTTAGATTCCCACTAACAGGCTGGAATGGTGCATCAACTAACCTCGAAAACGTAGATGCTTTTGGTAAGAGATTCGATTCTCTAGATTTAGCTCCATTGTGTGTACTTTTCTAAGAATCAAAATATTCATCCAGATTTATCGCTGGATCTTTGAAATCATCACAAGGAGGTTTTTAAGAGAAAGGAGATGGAGATACTGAAGGTGATGAAGGTTCCTTTGGGATTCCATTCTTTTTAGATTATTTTTTCTGTGAATTTGTATCTGGTTTTAAAAGTGAAGATCGATTTGAATCTTTACTGGGAGATACTTCTAGATTCCTTTTTTAAGGTGATTACTAAGATTCCTATTATGATTGAGTTTATTTTTTAGTAGATTTCTATTTCTTGCTTCGAGTCTCAGTCTCAGAGTCTGAGTTATCTTTTGTTTATATCCTAGATTTCGTTGTTGATTTTTCTTTTTTCTTAGATTTTCCATTGTCTTTCTAAGAAGATAATTCCGTGAGACGAGATGGGGGCGATTCACTTTTGGCATTCGAAGAAATGTCTAACTTTTTCTTTTTCTTAATTGTCGCATCTCCATCATCCTGTGGCGCATATTTTGCAAGCAATTTATTAACTTTATCCTTATCTTTCTCTTTCTGTATTTCTATTTCTATTGTTACTTATTTTGAACGTAAACCATTGCGAGTAACACGAGGTGAAGAATCAGGTGAAGATTAGTTTTAAATTGACTATTTAATCAAAGAATTATCTTTACCAGACAAAGACGCCACACTTGGTTCACTTGTAGAAGTATTATCAGTGGATTTACTTGTAGTATTTGATTTTTTAGAAGTGTTAGTCTTTTTTGATGAAATCATAGATATTGTTGATTCAGACTGATTCTTTGGGGAATATGCCTTGCTATCTTCTGTGAGTACTAGCTTTTTGATGGGGAAAACAAATGAAAAAGTAATTTGATTTAATTGGTTTTTGGCACTTTTTTAATTAAACAGAACGATTCCGAGATCGCTCAGAAAATAGCAAATTAATCAATTACTTACATTAGCTTTTATGGCGGTGTTGCTGTTGGTGGTGAAGTCACTTGTGAGAGTTTCATATTGTGAAGTGTCGTTTCCATTCTGGATTCTTTGTTAAGATCCTGCAAG
>Ga0302271_10000390_pt1 | contig 42592 bp, 37 predicted proteins | sample III_Bog_N1_1_FD_198767 | JGI IMG/M metagenome (GOLD analysis project Ga0302271, IMG submission 198767) | Peat permafrost microbial communities from Stordalen Mire near Abisko, Sweden - III_Bog_N1_1 | ecosystem: Environmental > Terrestrial > Soil > Wetlands > Peat | place: Sweden: Abisko...
AGAATAAACTATTTTCTGCTAGATACTTCCTAATATCTTTTGTCGCTTGGAATCCATCTTTAATCGGCATTTATATATCCATGAAGATTATCCTATAAAGATTCCCTGATTTCTCATGTTTCTCTTTGACTTTATCGATCGCTTCTTGACCATCATGCGCGAGATCAACCTTCAAGTAATATCTTCTGAGTAGACTCTACAGTGTCAACAGATTGAATTACACATCGTCGACAATGAGAATCTACCCGTATGGTTCGTTCAGTAGCTCATTCTTATGGAGAGTGTTATGTGCTATGAAGTCTTCTAATTTCGTCGTCATTTCATGATTCGCTATGGAAGTATGACTGCCTACAGCGACTTAAGGCAGTACATTTAGGATGTTACTTAGATTACTTAGATTATTGTTGTTATTGCTAGTGATAACACTGTACGGTTAATTATTGGTATCTTGCAATTAGTTATTTATCGTAGACGCCTTGAAACTAGTGGAAACATTATGTCTTGGACTTGGATCGAAGAGATTACTCGTATTGCTACCGATTAAGCTTAACTAATGGCTCTACCCTATGGTTCTTTCGGTGACTACTATTTATTAGGCGCTCTTAGGGTTTTTGGTTTCATTATGTCCATGCATGTTGGAGAAAGTCTATGATGCTATCCCGATTCCACTGATGGCTTTGTTAATATTGCTAGGAGTTGGGGTTTAGTTTTTAATAAGGATATTTTTGAGATCATTAGGGGCACTAGGGAGATTGTCGTCTATGGGGAGGTCATTTGAAAGAAAATTCAAGTGATTTATAACAGTATTGTTATTGTTAATAACATTCGTGTTGTGAATGATTTGATTATTGAAAATAGCTGTATTCGTGTTCGTCATGTTGCTCAGATCATCTGCGTTTGTATTATTATGTTATTGTTGATGTTCGATGTAATGTAGCTTGCACTGAGTATGCCATTGTTATTGTCAGCAGCTTGCTGTTGTTGCTATCTTGATGTGCCTTTAAGCAATATGGATGTCTCATCAGCAAGATTCTGCATTGAAGACAGTTTTGATCCACTTGCACTGCTTTTATGCGGGTTACTGGATTACTGCCTACAAGATTGCTGCCTGACAGATTAGTCATCTGTGTATTTCATGTCTTCTAAGCATTCATCGCTGTTCCTTAAGGGATGCTAGGGGTTATGAAGGCTATGGCGATGCTGTCTGTTGGAGGAAAGCGGCGATAATTCCGCTGGGTCTTTAGCTGATTGCATGTTTTTTTTCCCAGGGATTAAGGAATCTTTTAAGAAGTATGAATCAAACGGACTGAGGGAGTGCCGTCTATGAAGGGCAGTTGGGAACATGTTCAGTGACTCGTTGATGCTCACAGCGATATTTTCGTCATCGACGTCGTCACAGGAAAAGATGTTGTTGGCTTGTAGATCGGGGTATTATTAGGACCCAGTTTGCTTCCTGCTGCGAATGTTATTATTATTATTATTATTTGATTTGTTTAGAGTGTCCTCTTGAGCTTCATCTACCTCTTCATCATCATCTTCTGAACTCTCATCGTTGGCGTCCTCTGGGATACCGATTTACTATGTGCCACTAGTTGAATCAAAAACAAAGGCACTCAATATATTTATGTAGCACAAAAAACTGCAGTTTACCTGATTCTTTTTTATTCTGTGAGATGAATAGATTTATCGTGTGGAATCGCCCAACCTTCTTCTTCATGCTCACCTTGCTCATTGCCATCCTGTGGATCATCAGCATCTTCTTCATCCTCTTCGCTGATTAAACTTTTGTCTTGATTTTTTAAAATCACACTGAACACCGATCCCTTCTGCTCTTCTGATCGCACTTCTATCGGTCTCTCTTTGAACTCCTCTAATGTCAAACCCTAGGCCAATCGATGGCTAACTGTCAATCCAATGCCTATTCCTTATGTAGCGGAGTGCTTCTGAAACGCTCCTTCCATTCCGAAGATCTTGAACATATTCTACATTTTCTTCTTGGATATGCCAATACCTGAGAAGAACAAGAAAAAGAAACAAACAATCACAATAAATATAGCAAATATATCCTATAAGCCTCTAAAACCTTAGCAATCTGTTACCATTGTCTTCTACACTGAGTCTAAAATGATGTGTCTAATAGGGCTCTACTCGTACAGTGATCTACCCGTTCGTTCCAGTGAACTTCAACGCATTCGATAGAAAATTCACAACAATCTATCCAATTCTGTTTTCATCAGAGATAATAATCTTCTCCGCTGATTCATTGTAGATCATTGCAATATCTATTTTCTTAAGTTCAGCTTGATTTTTCATCACATCGCAGCAGTCTTCCAAGAGCTACTTCAAGCTGAAACTAGAAAACGTGTACCTCAGCGGACCTAATTCAAGTGACCCTAAATCAAGTAAATCTCGAATCATATTCAGCAATAAAGTGTTGCTTTGTTAAGCTGGCTCTATGAACGACTTTATGATATCCACTGCATTTGGTAAATCAAATTCATCCGATTACACAAAAGCAGATAATTCTTCGAGCATCCCCATAGAACAATTCAAAGGTGTCTTGAGTTCATGCGAAATCGAACTAAGCATCTTCATCTTGTAGAGATTCAACTCCTCTAGTCTCTGCAAGTACGCTTCATGCGTGATATCCTCAAAGAACATCACTATCACAGCTGTGGAATCACGCGTATTCGTGTTGCTATTGTTATTTTTATTATTTTTAATATTTTTATTGTTTCCAATCGACGAGATATTCGTAGGGAATTTCGCAAACAAGTTAGGTTTCTCATTCCCATCTACGATATCTTCTTTCTTTTTGCTTATGATCACGCTGTCATGTAAATCCTCCTCCTAATCAGCTTATTACTTCTCTTCCCCTAAGAGATCTTGATTGTTGTTTTCCCCATCATTGCGACTTTAGCTACTACTCAATTTTAGCTTTCTCTAAGGAGAATAATTCTAAGAACCGCCTTGCTAGATGCTTCTATCATTTGTCGATGGTAATTTATGAGAACCCGCAGAGGAGAGCTTCTTAAAGATATTCATAACTTCACATTGCAGAAACGTCACCTCTAAAAGTCGATCACCAACTTTGACTTGCACGCTCAAGGAATTACCACCTGTCACACCATTATCGATAGACGGGTGGTTCCGAAGCGAAGGGCCCATGATTCCAACCCTAGGAGATTGCCGATTGATGATCGCTTGGGAAGATAGGATCTAATTGTACATTGCTTCGATGCTAGAACCACCAATGTTGTTGTTGTTGTTATTGGTATTGTTATTTGTGTTGTTCTGATAACTGCTGTCTAATAACCTACTTCTTTGACTCTAAATCGTATGTGCCTTGTTATTCTTCGACCCGCTCATGGAGTTCATTCTTTCTTACACTCTCTTAAACGACGATTTCCTAGCATCTCTTTCCCTGTAATTACTGTTCGTCGTAGGATTCGCTGGTATGTACGAACAGCTGTTGCATTGGTAGCTCGAAGTATTGATGTTGTTCGTGTTGTTATTGTTGTTCGTGTTCGTGAAATGGATGCTATTTTAGCGACTCATATAATTGCTGTTGTTGTTGGTAATATGGTAGCTATTATTATTATTATTGTTGTTGTTGTTGTTGTTGTTCGTGTTGTTGTTGTTCGTGTTGTTGTTGTTCGTGATGAAATTAAATGTACTGTTGCTTCTTGATTTGAATAGCTCATCTTCCGACCCTAGCATGCACCGCTCTTAGATGAGACTCTTCGCTGCTTTGGAAGATCGTTCTCTCTTGAACTTTGAAAATGGAGTCCCAGTTAAGTTCGGTGTTTGATTAGCTGTTCCAGGAGTGCTTTTCGCTGCATTGTTGAGATTTCCTATGCATTCCTTGAGTAATGTCCCTATAATCTACATAATCGACATATTCTCATATTTCTTCTAAGCAGAGGAGGAATTGTTAGACACTCGCAGTTGATTACTTGAATTATTATTATTGTTGTTGTTTTTGTATTGTGTGTGCAGCTGCTAGATCGATTAATTCAAATCCACTGCAGCAAACTAACTCGTTACTGGTCCTCCGATGATTGTGCCCTCGTTAATGTTGCTGTTGATGTTGTTGTGTGTTGTCATCTGCTTGAAATAACTTATCGATGTTACATTCTTAGCTTGCAGCTATGGATACTATTACTACTACTAACCAATATTCTTCTCAGCCCCAAAGAGTTATTACATTTCCTTCAAGGATATAGTAGATTAAGACGATTAGTATTTATGTGCAGCTTTCCCGCTTTTCTTCGCACTGCTCGCTTAAAGCGATTAGATCTACGGCGATTATCGTTCTTAGTGATGACTCGAGCAAACATCTTCTGCGTTGGGTGAACTAGGGATCATGTAATTCAGACTGTTTCCAACAATACCATCAGGACTCAGCGGTGATTATTATTACTACTAAGACAACGAATAATTGTTATTATTCATGGAATTATTAGCTACAATTTCGATGGAAGTCTTATTAAATCCAGTGTTGTTGGTTTCGAGCATTTATCGTTGCGGCTGCTGTTATGGCTAGTAATGCTGCTGTGTTGTGCCCTACTATTGATGTTGAACATTTATGCTAGTGCTGTTGCTATTGTTGCTTGATTTTTATGTCAATGAATTAGTATTCAATGCCGGGTTAGACAACGAAGCCGAAGCCTTGTTGTTGAGAGTAGTTAACGAAGGATGGCTATTCTTACTATGCCTGTTGAGCGCTAACTGATGATTGCTAACCTATGAGTGCGTGTATTTGCTGGTATTATTGTTATTATTCCCTGATATCGGTTTGATCACAGATACTGTCTTCAAGCTATTAGGGGAGTTGATCATCTCTTTTTCAGGGTTCTTGTAAGTCGACGCGAATGATTCAGAATCGATAAAGGAGTTATTAGTTTGCATTGTAGATCGCTTGATCTAAGTCGATCGCATCGATCGAAGTGTCCGTAGTGTCCGGAGAGTCTTGGAGTCGTCGAAGTAATTATTATTATTGTTATTATTCTATCGAGATTTATCATCTTCATTTTTGACAAACACTCTTTCGAGTTTTGATAGAATGGATTTCTTTGATCGACAAGCTAGCAGCTGCTTCGTAGTCTTGTTAGCGTAGATTAAACTCGATGACTCATCGACGATAAGGATCCCTTGTGGCATCATAGAGATTATGTTATGGTAGAATTATTTAAAGTAAGAATCTAAATAATTATTATTAGTATTGATATTAGCTTTCTTCTCGTTGTTGTTGTCACTATCACTTTTGAGAATGTTTGCGTGTTTATCTTTGTTATCCTCCTTATCGAATGTCGGTGATTCAACCTTGCTGCTGTATTTACTATTACTATCCTCGCTAGGATCACTACGATCATTCTTCTATCTCTTTTCAGTCGGCGTGATATTGGTGTTTTTAATTCTTTTACTGATGCTGCTTTGATTTCTCGGTCTACTTCCACTAGTCTCATGAATCAAGGACTATTTTATTCCCATCTATTGTTGCTGCTTCTTCAGCATGGCTGTCTCACCGGATATATTCTCCACGAGCATCGATATTACTGGGATGAATGGAGCTGTGAATGCGCCGACAAAGAAAAAGATATAATCGTGATTATCTTTGAGAAACCTGCATTCTAAATATAACCCTATGACTAATGGAACAGTAAAAATGAATAGATTATTGAGTCTAGAGATTAATAGACTAGCAGTTAGTGAAGTTAACACAATCAGCTGGATTCGTTGAGGAGGATTGATTAACACTATTTCGAATCGGAGCATGATCAATGCAACGTAGTAAATTGACAGAATCGTCTCAGCTTTCAGACGTAATGTCGAAGAAAGAGAGACAAGTGCTGAAGGAGGAGAGCTTTCCATGATGCTGGTATTGTAGATGTTGTTTCTGAGGTTATTACTTGGTTTGTTGATTCTTTTGCTGTTATTGACATTGTCATTTTAAGACTACCCTCTTTCCCTAAGATCCATACTGTTTCTTTGAGGTGGCTTGTGCTTATGATTTACATCATCTTTATCAATACCTTAAGAAGAAGAACAAATCTACATTTCCCCTGACTACAAGCCTTATTGGCTTGTATCAGCAGCAACAGCAGCTGGAATAATCTACCCCGATTTCAATTTATTATCAGCAGCATCATCCGTTGTGATTTTCTATTGTTAATGCTGCAGAACTTATAGTTGTTTTTGAGATTGATTATTCCCTAGCACATCTAAGGCTACTACTCTCTGGCTACTCTCCCTTCTTATCTCATCATTGTTCGAAGGTTCCTCTCTCAAACTAATAATATCTCTCTTTATGGAGGCACTCAGATTCTTTGTGACTTTGGTTATCATCTATATCCTGCTGGAAATCGGTTTACTTTTGGCTAAGCCGAGCATCATCATCCACACGAGAAACAGCAGACAGATCGCTGTAGCACCTATCTCAACTTACATGAAGATATCTTCATTGTTTTCACCGTCAAATTTAGATTTAACCTGCATTTCAATGTACTATGTCACATTGCAGACAAGAACAATGAGCTCGATAGCGATGATCCCAGATAATCCACTGATCCGTCGTAGCTATTAAATCATATCTGTTCTTCTACTTCCCTCATCTAGTCTCTTGCTCTCTCTCCGAGCCCTATCCTTAGTATCTCTTTCTAATCTTTCTCGTTCTTTCTTAATCTTCTCTTAGCTCTACACACTCATAATACTACTACTTTCCTGTCTCTACGGCTTCAACGACAGGAGCTATCTAAACTACGCTAACTTCGATTTAAACTCTTCCGATTTCTCTTCCTCAAATCCAATATTCATATGCTAACTCTCTTTCTCCTGCATTCTTGTATTTTCCCGTTGATCCTTTGGGTTACGCTCAAGGTGATTAGCCATGATTATTTTGTCTGTAGCCTTAGAATTCTTCATTGACTAAGATTTTCTGTATTATTCTTATGTTTCAAAATATTTCTTGTGTTTTCCTTCCTTCTTTGAGCCATAATCCTTTTCATCATCGCCATTATTCCTTTTTTCAAGGTCTTCATCCTCTTCTTCGTCCTCTTCTGCAGATGGCATGGCCTACTGTATCGTTCTGTCTGGCTAATTAATTCGCAGTTTGTTTGATTCCGCCTTCAAAGGATAGTTAATTATCCTAATCTATTTCCTCTTCCTTCTTTTTTCACAGAGTTTAACTTAGGCACACATATTTTCTCCCCCCCCCCCCCTTTGATTATTCATTTATTTTTCTTTCCTTTCTACAAACTCAACAAGATACTCCCCCCGCATAGAACTTGCTCAATTCAAGCAATTCCTTACTCTTCTAGTTTTTGGAAAGATGATCTCTTTTTCATTCATATTCTTCCCTCTTTTTCCTTTGGGAAAGAACAAAAAAAGAATAGTTTTTTCAAACAAACACACACACTTTGTTTTGGTATGGTTTTTTAAGTAATTTAACATTTACACTCCCATTGCCAATAAACCAATGAATGTTCTTTAATATTTAATACTTTAAGTTAATTTGATTTGTGTTTGCTATGTAATATTTCTCTTTCTCTTTTTAGTTTCGGACAAGCAACTTAAACATACAACAGATCTTATTTTTTGTTCATGAATATTTCTCAAACCGCAAAGCAGACAAGGGTCGACGCTCATCATCACTCGGTCGCAGATAAAAATCTTGCTCCACAGAAGATGTCTGCAGAGAGTGCGAACTCGCTAGCTAAGAAGAAGTAGGCTTCATGATTGTAAAGGATATCCTTTTGGTTGCACTTTTTTCCTGTTCCCCTGTTTATGATATTTATAGTGGTTGTTAAGACTAAAAGTGTTTGTTTTCTTGAGAGAACTTATCCTCAGCATACAGTGTAGCGTTCTTCGGTCTGCCCTGCACATTTGAATTATCTTGATGATGACTATTTCCTGCAGATGGAGTTATGTTCGCACGAGAAATCGAAGGGGTTCTTGTAAAATAAGTAGGATTATTGTTAGCTGAATATGCTGCTAAATTGGAGTTGCTGATGCTTTTCGACTTCAAAATGAAATTAGTTTACAGCAGGAGACTGTTATTGTTGTTGTTTAGGTTGGAGTTACTTGGATAATTGATTGAATATTAGCTGGTGTTATTGATGGTATTGTTAATCGTATTAGGATACAAGTTATTATTGGGTTAATTGTTGTTATTATTATTAGTAGTATTTTTGTTGTTGTTGAATACATTGAAGCTTTAGAATTTCAGTGTCTTTTGGACATCTTACACAATAGAAGGAGCTTTTTTTCTTCGCTTTGCGCACCCTGCACTGAGCGGGAATGGCTTTGCAATGTTCGATAAATTATTGTATCTACTGTTTTTCATTGGATTTTGTTGATTCTTAGTAAGGAGAGTTAAATCTCTATACACTGAGCATTCTACACTGTAAACAGCAGTATTATTGGTATTGCTTCCGCTATTCTCTGACGAGTTGAAAATCAACTTATCAGTTGGACCGATTAGCTGCACAATCTTTTATGAGACTCTCAAGCCTAGATTCAATCTCCCAACTCGCGCAGCCCTCTCAGCCATGGTGTGCATATTCATCTTGCATTCCTCGGTTTAATCAGAGATAGCATCGTCAAAAGCAGGAGTCTTTATGGATTATTGAATTTAATTATTATGAATGCTAGGAGTGATCGTCTAATAATTGTTATTGTTCGTATTCTTCAACAAGACTTAAGGTGGTGATGGTGTTAGTTGACCAGCTTATTCCTGCTGATCTCGTTACGAAAACGATGGAATTACAGGTTAATTATTATTCTAAACCTAATTCGTTATCGCAAATGTCACTGCAGAGGATTGGGAGTTAGCTATGACTGATATGCGCACAGTGGAGTTCATCGGCGAATACTGCAGACTATTTTAAACTAAATTGAAAAACATCACACTCAGCAGCTCATGATCACTCAGAATCTCATTGAATTCGAGCTTCGCATCAACTTCAAATTTCACTCCTCTGGAATTCGCTTTGGATGTGAACATCCCTAGCATACCTGATATGAGACTGTCTAGTTTGACTAAGCTGACCTTTAAATGTCGCTTGTAATTACTGCCGCACAGCATGTACAACAAAAAAGAGTAATTAACCAAATTATACCAACAGCTTTATGTTTCTAAGAGTAAACAAGACATGACAGCTTTGAATTCCTTGTTTAGATTACTTAGTTTCTCATCGTTGAATCGAGGCACCTATTATTATTCTTTTTAACCAAGATTAATATCTCTAATATCTCGAGTATCTTGATTTGTTTGTTGTTGTTGTTATTGCTGTTATTCCTATTTATCCTCAATTTTTCGTTATAAATGTTCTAGTTTCTTTCTCTCTCTAGATTTTGTTGTATTATCTGGTATAAAATCAGTTCTTTCAGCTAGATCTTCCTCTTCGTCTTCTTCTTCATCCTCCTCCTCCTCCTCTTCATTACTCGTACCTTTATCTAAACTACTTCTAATAATATTTTTAATTTTTATTCTTTCCTCTGCAGGCGAACAATCTGAGTTACTTTTCTAAGTTGTTTAACCTCCAATAGGCGAGCTGTCTTTGTTATCACTTTAATTATTTATAATCTCCAATAGATCCTATTAGATACTCAAATTCGTTTATTACGTTGCAAACGTTGCTTTATTCGATTTCTCCGTCTATTAACTCATTTCATTCTTTTACCAATGCTACTATTACTACTACTACTGTACCCTCCCTAGTCCAGGTATCTTCAAATGATTCGACTTAGCTTCTCTTTCAACTACAAAGCTATCTTGACTCTTCTAAGTATCAAGTATCTGCTTGTTTTTCTTAGAACTGCTAATTTGTAGTTTCCACTTTTATTATTATCCTGTATCTCGATTATCAGATTTATTAATTCCTAAAAATTATTTTTTCTTCTAAGCACTGCTTGATTCCTTAATAACGTTACTGTTGACGGTATCTTCTCCGAAATAACTATGAGACTACTACTGATAAGACTCCCCCCATGCCCATGGTGGTATGGACATGCTTTCTCTGCGATGCAAAATACTATCTCTCTTCATGTGTGATCCCAACATCGTATCTTTGAGTTAATTAGGGAAATTGCCATTTGTATTGTTAGAATTACTAGCTTCAAACGATTCGCCAACGCCTGGTGGATATTTTAACCCATCGATGGCGAGCTAGATTTTTTGTACTTTCTGCTCTGAAGGATCGTTTGGATGTTTGAATTCTAATTTTGGAAGATAATTGCATGTATGCGTGTTAAAATGAATAGCCTCATTTCTCCTCGAAGGCGGTGTGCTTTCATCGATGAATTACAGTGAATGCGTAGTAGGATCAGAGGAATTACCATTTTTTTAATGTTTTGCAGAAGTATTGTGAAAATCATTGTTGTTCTTGAGTAGCTACGAGAAATCTTAGATTGAATTCATCGATGCAGCTTGATGATAGTATTCTTTCAGTTAGTTTTGTATCTGCACGCTAATAGGGATGAACCTACGTAGCGATGAGAGGGAGAGATTTGTTTTGACTTTTGTTTCCTGCACAAACTGCGAGAAAGCAGATCGAATGAACATCAATTCATTTTTCGCTTATTTATATTTCTCTAATTAGTCCTCCTTCTCGATGCTCACAGCTACGAACGTATCATTCAATTCGTAGATCACTATTCTCACCTAGATAAATCAGCAGAGAAAGCGCAAAGAAAATATCAACGAAAGATCACATAAAATAATAATATTTTTTTACAATGAATTTGATCCTCACTCCATTTTCAGTAATATAGCGAGCTTTATACCCAGCAGAAGCTTCAATAGGATTCTCAGAGGTATTTGGATTCTTATTTCCATGATTTTCCTCAGGTTATTTATGAATTGGCGTGCTATTAGCATAATTATTACGACTAGCTTTAATGTAATCTACTCCAGTTTATCCATCACCTGTGGTTCGAGCTGCCCTGTATTCTTCTTTGAAAAGGCTATTATTTTAAGATCCAGAATTCCCGAATTCCATTGGAGGCAGCCTAACAATGTTACTATAATGATTTTTATTCGACATATCAGGTTAAATCAGAACATTTGGTTCGCTGGCTGACGGATGCATCATCCTACCATTGGGGATATTCACCAAGCTAGTATTTCCATGATTATTGAATTTAGGACTGAAGGAAGAAATGTTTCGTTCAAGAGTCACTTGGATTAGCTTCTTAGAAAGATCTTTATTTAAAAAAGTGTCCTAATATTATCTCTAGAGCTGCTATTATTGCTGCTAGATAATGCTGGAGTTTTGATCTTTTTCAAGATAAAATAGTTCTTGTTTGTGTTTCTGTTCTTGCTTGGAGCGGGTAGATTTCCCGTAAACTGATGGAAAAAATGCTTGAATTATTTTTTTTATTGGACTGAATCCTTAGGGCGTTTATGCAGCTCGTTTTTACGCTTATTTTTCACTGTTTTCGTTGATCAGACGATGAATCAACGCGTCTAAACTATCGTTCCATTCGCATGGTTTGTTATTCAATGGTAAATTGCTATCTTTGAAGCTCTGCGGCATTGGCTCCCAGATGAAATTCTAGGATTACTTTGAAACCTTCGCAGCAGCAGGTGAATCATCAATCGATTGTATTAGTGTGTTTGTTTTGGATTGCTGTTATTTCCTTCTAGAAAGCTGATCTTCAACACCTACTTTATTCTCCTCTAGTGTCTCCTTTGCCTTGTTCTTCTCACTGTTATCATTCCCTGCTCGTTTATCTTCATTGCTTTGCTATTCTCCTAGGATCTTGGTTCTTTTCAGAAACAATCTCATGGAATCATCATCTTTGACACCGAATTTCTTCGCAAACTTAGTATTTCCTCTGGTGAACTCTAGACGTTACTCTTTTGTATTGTGCCTAATATAAAACAGCGAGGTATTCACTGCACTCTCTATGATTCGTCGTTAAGTGGTATTATGCTTCTCCACCCAAAATGACAACTTATAGAAGAATTCACCATGGTACGCACCATATATTATGACAATGTAAGACATAATCGTAAAGACAACAAAGTGACCTCTCGAAATCAAGAAAATTGATGCAAAAGTAATCGTTAAATTCAAGAAATTGAAGAGGAAACTACTGTTAAAACGATTCAGTACAGTCACCATTAAGACACAGATAACTTCTAAAGAAATGTATTTGTATTTCTCAGTAGAATCTACTTCCCTCACGTAGTAATCCAAGGATAGTAGAGCGCAATTGAAAATGCATGCACCAAGCAGATTCCATAATCTAAACAATGGAATGTAACATTTCATCAACCCACCGATGATAAAAAACGAACAGCTAACACTGCTGATGCCTTTCATCAATGGAGAATCTCTTGTAAACGATAGCGCTATTAACCCTTAGATAATCCATATTACACAGACAAGAGCTAAGCACCAATAAAACTGAACTAGTTAGTTCGCTTTCACATATGCGACTCTATTTTCATACTCTTTTCTTAATTCTACGCTACTAAACTCCAAAGTGCACTTGCTCAAGCTCTCCCAGACTGGTTAATTCCGCTTGCTCTTGAGAGCCTTCTTGGCGCTAGACCAGCAGTTCATTAGTTGTCTCCCTCAGAGTATCTCTCTATTTATAACTTTGTTTTGTTTTTTTGTTTTTTTCTTAAAATATTACAAAAGACAACAAAAAAGATAATGTAAATTATTTTGTGCAAGTAAAAGTTATCTCTAGTAACAAAACAGAGAAAAGTCCTGCAATTTTTAATAACTTTTTACGATTTGTTACTCACAGTGAAATGAATCATAGAGACTAGCACACTTTAGAAGTTTAAAACAGACAAAAATAGTATGCTAAATCGAAAAATGAATAGCACAGATAACAAGGTAATATCAAGGGTAATTCTTATGAATAAAACCAAACATACAACTCTAGTGTTTCTTTCTAAGGATGAGTTACTCTGTAAGAAATTAATATACATGGCTGTGAAGAATTATTAAAAAATACTGTTTGGTTTTTTTTTCTTTCTTAATTTTTTGAATTGTTTTTTTTAGCCTTAAAACCCTTTTTAATATTTCTCATGCGTGATCAATCAATAATGCAGTTGCCCACCAGAATCTCATACCATACATTGCATTCCTTAGTTCTATTTGAAACACTTTTCATAAAGGTCTCAGATTAAAGATATTAATCTCCGACAGAAAAAGGATTTTGTTTGTCTGCAAAACAACTACAACATTCTCCTTAGATATTTTCAAGTAATTAAGAATATTAAAAATATCTAGTTGTTTTCAAAGTTTCGGTTATTTCGTGTGAAGAGAAACAACGAATAATTTGTTGCTAGCAAATTACTGAAAAATAGTTATTGTGTTTAGAATGAAAAGCGTCAAAAATAATTAGTTTTAAGAGAATATGTACTTGATTGATTTTATGAGAGAGAAATTGTTTTTTCCCCTCAGAAATAATTGATTTTTCAATCAGTGACGCATTTCTCTAGGAATAATGTAAATGTACTTTATTGCTATTATTATTATGATTAAGATTGACATATGGAAGAGAAAACTCTTCTGTAACCAGCCTGACTAAGATGGCAATATGATGAACATAGAAATAAATGACTGGGGAAATAACATCATAGCAATTTTTTAAGTTACTCGCGGGATTTTCAATAGATTCTAGCAATTTATTTAAATTATTTGTGAGTTTGATAAATGTAAAAAGAAAATACCAAGAGCTTTATCTCAAATGTCTGCCTGAAGGCGGTTCATCTTGATAAGGAATCTCTCTTTTTGATTCTTGTTTATGTGTGTGTGATTTTTTCTTCTTTTAAACAAATTTAAGCTGAAAAATTTGCAATCAATATCTTTTTTATGATCTGTCAGTAACCAAGAATTTCAATCATTTTTTAGGCACTTATCTGTTTGATTTCGTACATTGATAGAGGCTTTTTATAGATACCAGAGACATCAATTAATCAAAAAATTTATTTTTCAAATGCCTGTTATATACTCTTAAATTGTTACAAAAACCAAAAATATGTTAATAGGATCTGTGCTTTTGGATTGATTAATTTGCTCAAAACCTAAATTAAAAAAGTAGAAATTAATTTCTGATCTTTATAAAAATACATTTAATTGGCTTACAATTTCATGGAAAGAATTAGGGGACAAGGGGGAATAGAGATGAAGATAATAGTCCTGATTGAAAAAGCAGTAAACAACACATTTAATCCCTTTGTGAAGAAGAAAAAAAGAATTGCTAATTATTTATAAGAAATCTATAAGCATTTTTTTCTTTTAATATTACTTTTTTTGTCCACAAATCAAGATACTTGCTAATAAAATACTCAAGATATCAGTATTCGCAGCACTTTATCAATCCCCCTTCATTTTATCATATTCCAAAATTTGATTTGTGCTCTTTTTTTAGTATTATTATTTTTTCAAATATTTTTAATAAATTTTCTAAGAAAAATCAAAAGAGTATCCATTTTTAAAAACATTCACTGGCTTTGCTTCACTGTTTGAATTCAAATCTTCAGAAAGCGTAGAGAAAAGCAATTTGTAATTCAGAGAAGGCTTGTTTTAGGTTTGTTTGATCTTTTGAACAGGAATAATTAGCAAACTTAATAAATAAGAAAGGAGAAAAAAAAAAACATTTTCATAATGGAGCTTTCTGAATCGGAGTACAAGATATTGAATAGGTATCGTTCCACAACTTTAGAAGCAGATAATGATACAAAGGGAATCACAAAAAATGAATATCTATGTTTTGGAGGAACTGGAAAAATTGATAGATCAGCGAAATGTGTTTTTGAACTACTTTACGATGGAGATAATGACACTGAATATCAAAGAGGATAAGACCAATAAAAGGAACAAGTGAAGGATCCAAGAGAGGGTCTTGAGAGAATATTGGGGAGTACTTTTCATTAGTAGCAGTAGCATAAAGTGGCTGATGAATCTCTTTCATTAAAATCTTATTCGTCTCTTCTTGGAGATTGCCCTTTGAGATCAATTCAAAGAAATACAGTAATTATTCCAAAGAATCAGTGTTTAACATTAGAGAAAACCAACTAGTTAGACACGAAATAGAAATTCAAGGTTTTAAGGGACATGAGCTCCCTTGAGGATCTCAGTGAGGATTCAGCAGATCAAGAAGTACTATTTGATCTAAGTGAATAATAGTACATTTCTTAGTAGAATCTCGAAGAGACGACGCATAACTGGCGGAAGTAATAATAACAATAAGAAAAGCTTAATCGCTCAAGGGAAACGTATCTGAACAGAATGATAGACGAGTTTAACAAATCTAGTAGGATCCAAATAGCTGGTATCAAGCACTTTGAGGGAAAGGCATAGAAAATCCAGAATAACACATAAACCTTCCTTAAAACACATAATTTACCTCATTTCAATGAGTAATATTAGCATGATTCTTTATCTACTGGCTATTCTTGCTCTTCTCAATCTAGACCAGAGAATTATGAAGGAAAGCTAAATATCAACAGAATATTGATTTTGGATAAAGAAAACTAACAGACAAACAATCAAAATAATAATTACAACAATTGCTCTTCTTAAACTCATGAAAAGGTTTTTGAGTGTAAGAGATAGCCTTCAAAAGGTAGACAACATGAAGAAACAGAAAAATAAATAAAACTTTAAAAAAAGACTGTATCTGCGATTAATACTTTGCCAAGTAAATCAGATGATTATGTAAATTCAAAGTAGAAGTAATAGTGTTCTGGACACTTAGAAGGAGATATTCTGAAATAGGAGTTGAGATAATTGGATAATAGACTTCCTTAAAGTAGCTCTAGGATTCCTAAGAAAAAGACAGATTCAAATTACCCTATCAAGAAGAATCGTTGTTAATCAGGAAATTCCAAGCAAAATAATAATGCCAATAGTTCCTGTTAAGTGATAGTTTCTAGCATAAAAGGACATATTTTGAAGGATAAAGCTAAGAAAAGAAATTCTTCCACGAGACTTTGAATTTAAATAAATATTAATTAATCACAATGGGAGAAAAAAACAAAAAAAATAACTATTAAATGAAAAATATTTGTCACTTAACATGTGTGACTTCTTATTTTGTTAATAAATTGATCTTAATTTTACTTAGAAAAAGTTCGGATAATTTTTTTTACAAAAATTTATTGAAAAATACTTAAACTTTTTGAAATGTAAATCAATTTTAAAAAAGAAAGAATAGCTTGATCTCTTTCCATAAACTTTGTATTTTTCATGGAAATGAAGTTTCTTTTTCAGCGCCACTCATGAATTTTAAAGCTAGGTTACAATATCGTCCTGCTCAAGAACAGTTTAATTAAAGTTCCTCAAGAATATTAATGCTTTGGGAACAAAATAAATGTGTTTGAGATTGCAAGATTATCGTGAAAGATAGAGAGAGAGAAATATTGCTCGTAGATTAAAAAACCCCCGGATTGTGTGCACTCCCCCAAATATTCTTTGTTTAGTTTAAAGAAATGAGTAAAGGACACCATTTCTAAGATGATTCAATAATGGCTAGCCGATTGATGAACTTTGAGGAATTGCAAAGGTAGAGAGGAGGACAGCAACTACAGGATTAAACTAGTAGGTAAGAAGAATAGAAGAGTTTGTAGTTTATGTCATTCCGTTTGAACATCGATGAGCCAATTTCTTGTGATGAAAAATCAATTTCTGTCTCTTTGAATGACTCAAAATTCCATGAGAATGGCATAGTCAGCCTCGCCAACAGTGTGGAGAAAAAAAAGCAACAAACACTTGAAGACTAATTCCTCTAGGATTCCAATTTCAAACCAGGAGAGCTTCCAGTAATCCTGCGGGGTCATTCGAAGTCTCAAAAAGACTTGTTCATCAAATCAGGGTAGTTTCCGAGCACAACTGAAGAACTTGGGAAACATGACAGCCAAAAGGAACTCAAAGGAATCTTCTCTTCTATGAAGCTCGTTTATCTTGTTCGAAAATTTGCTAGAAGATTGATTCTGACTCTCGAAAGCAACCGATACAAGAAAATGGACACCCATAGGTTTAATATCATTGCAGATAAGGCTTTCGATTTCCAAGAGTACTTAAGCTCGCTGTTTACACCTCAAGGGTTGCGCGCATCATAAATGAGAGAGGTAGTTTATCACATTCAATATTTGTCAGTATGGTTGTAAAGCCAAAAAATGCCAATATTTAAAAAAAATGTCTTGCTTACATATGGCGTTGCACTGATTGTTCTTGTATTTGATTTCCAGTCCAAGATCCATTTATTCTTAACTGCAAGGAGCTCTTTTCAAATCATCAGAGGTACAGCATTAAACGATTTCTAAGAGATTACATTCCTCGAGAATAATCCCTTTCTCTGATTTGATTCGTTTCTTAAAAACTAATTCGAAAAGATAAAATTAAGTATTTCCTCAGAAGTCATGACTCCCTATTCATCATTAATCCAGTAAAAACACTGAAATTATGCAGTCTTTAATGTGATTCCATGGGATAGATGATAAAACTTACCAAATTATCATTATTATTATTATTGAATTGACTTCTTGAAAATAGCAATACACTTTAAACTTCCAGCCAGCGGGGTTTACATTTTAATAAATTTAATTATGTTTCAAGATCTTCGATTGTATTTGAAAAAAAACAACGGCTTTTGCTTGTCTGAAATATCAATAGGAATCTTGGATTGTGTTTGCCTGGAATCTGCTACTTGTGGGGATGATTTTATATTAGGTGATAGAAGTTAGCATTAAGTATTCATTCGAAACTGATCAGCTCTACAGCCCGATTATTCCATCGATTGTTATTTATACAATTGAGATCATCCTTGGACTGAATACTGTAAGAATAATGATTATTTATGAATAAGAACTTTTTAAAAATCTTTATTTCTGCAATTCATTTATAAAATGTCACTTCTAAACTACCATTTTCTGCTATTTTCAGGGAATCTACAAGCAAGGCCAATTGATATTCTCAAGAGAACAAATCTCCAAGAATTATTTCTAAAAGAAACTGCTGTAAAACAAAAAAGATAAAGAATAACAAAATAAATATGACACATTATTGTTGTTGCAAAATCCAAAAAGCAAGCGGATGATTGTGATAATATTCCTTTTGATGCAAACGCATTGGTTGTATGCAGATATAATCATTCTGACACGTATCTTGCACATTGGAAAGCTGCATAAGAAAATTGAATAAAAATGTCATGTTAATTATAACCAAAGTGTCTACAACTAGCTCTTCAAGCTGATTAGCTTCCTTCTGATTGTAGCTCATTTTGCTGCTTGCTCTTTTCGCATTGTAGCATAACTTGAAAGGCCTTACCTGCAAGCTTAAGAAATATGGACCTATAAATTAGATCTCTATTCTGAAAGTGTCTTCGATTAATATGCGAATTCCCTCTATTGGGCTATTGTAACCATGGTCACACTAGGCTACGGGGACATAGTCCCAAACACTGTCTGTAAAAATGAGAATGCTTTTAGAATTGTTGGATGAAACAATCATATTTTTTTTTGCATTTGTAAACCCCACAGATGAAAGAATCTTTGTGATTTTTGTGGTACTCGGATCCTGCGGTATCTTCGGATATTCATTGAACTCGATAGGAGAAATGATTAAGGAACTGGAAAGAGAGAAGTAGAAATTCAATTAGTAGATCGAGAAAGTGGAAATCTTCATGAAAAGAAGGAATTTAAGTATGGCATTGCGAAACAAAGTCCGCAAGAATTTCCAGTATCGATTCAAATAAAACTCTAAAGAAAGAGAAACAAGTGATTTCTATCTTAGCCAAATGCATTAAACACTCAAGTAAGAAGTCTCTTTGGATCTATACTTGAGGATGCTAAAGACGCAAAAGATAATATCGTTGAATTTCTCTGAAGCGTTCACAAAGCATTTGTGCTACTGCATCAAAGAGAAAGTTGTCTTTGCTGAAGAGTATATGTAAAAAATATGCAAATGAAAGCTAATTTGGATTATTTGTGTCTGTCTAGCTACAGAAAAGGTGATACATCAGATGAGCTCTTCTTCTTACTGGAAGGAAAAGGTAGGAAGAAAGAGATAATCAAAATATTAGATTACTGATAAGGTATTTATGGTTTGTATTTGCAGTTCAAGAGATCATTGAAAAGCAGCCGTTTGTAGTGCTTTAGACTCTAAGCCAGGTATGATATTAATAGGATGCATTAATGTTTTATCTATTAATGAATTCTTATTATTTGTTGATTTCTTCACAATTTTAGAAAGAATCAGCCTTCGGCCATAGTGGTTTTTTCAGCTAGGAAAGAAGATAAAACAGCGTAAAGGCCTTGACATAGACATCTATCGCTTATATTGACTACTCTTCTTTCCTTAGCTTATTAAGAATCTTTCAAGACGACTATGTACGAAACAAAATACAATAATTCAGGGTTTTGTTGGTTTCTCCTTTTTAAATATTCCTCTAATTTTCTTTCCTTATTTCCTAGGAGAAATACAGTTTTTTGAAAGACAATTTCAATCTCTACTAGAACAGCTCTGGACTCGATGTGAAATGTACGAGTTGTGGGAAATATGACCACTCTATTTAACACTGTAAGTACGTGCAGTTCAATCCAAGTCTGCATAAGCTACTTTAGACATAAAATGCCTCAACAGACTAGATCCGCAAGAAAACTTAAAGATCAATAAAAAACAAGAGGAATGCCTTGAAGTCCTTCAGAGAGAACGCTAGCGGAGTTTTGGCTTATCTGCAGAATCTCCCGAGTCTTCTGGGAAATATTTATGAAGGTATTGATGAATACAGCCAAGACTAATATCTTATGGAGATCCAAGGTGTAAAGATTCCAATAGAATCGATTTCAAATATCAATCAGAATTATGATTTTGATGTCTCACCAGCGTAAGTCTTGAAAAGAAATGATTTTATGAAGTGAATGCAAAAAAGGTGATTGATTTTTGTTAAATGTGTAATAGGAGTGGCAAGGAAAATGAGGATTCACCTGCTTCTGTTGTGTCGATGTAGCAGAAATATTTAAAATAGGTTTCTATTAATGGTTTAAGCGTATCTTCACTTGGTTGAAGTGCTAACAAAACATCACCAAATAAATATTATTTTAATGTAATTTTGTTCGTTTTAGGCATGGAAAACTGAGAAAACAGTCCATCATATAATAGAATCCCGTTCCAAGCATTTATTCTAGCAACAGTAACAATATAGAAGACTACAGTCCATTGCTAATGAGAGCCAAGACGGGAAAAGATTTATTTGATGGGTTTGTTCAATGGAGCAACAAGGTTAAAATGCAATCGCAGCAACCACTTCAGAAAAAAAGTGCATTTGCGAATGCCATTTTAGACGAGCGAGATGAGATAAATTATAGATAGAATTCATAAGTTTAGTACTACAAGTAGACAAGCGAATCAAGCTTGAAATTCCCATTTGTAAGAGATCGGACGAACTCCCATATTAGGCTGTCCGAAAGTGAGATTGATGAGGAAATGCAAGGGAAGAAAAACAATGGAAGTAAATTGAACCATTATATTACTTCTTTGAAAACAAACAATGAGACAGGGAATAACAATAACAACAACTCTAGCTGCAGTAATGCTAGATTGGATTGTGATGATACGCATAAAAGCTACATTGTTTATTTCCCTCACAACAATATTGCGAAAGTTCTCCTCCATTACGATACGCTTCGTCGACGATCGAAGTAATATTTGGAATTGCTGAAAGCAAGTGTCGCTAATAAATAACAACATTAGAAAATAAAAAACACTACTTTTAGGCGAAACAGCTACCTGATGATATCCAGTAATACCCTCAGAAAGTAGCCATAAAGTTGAATGGATGAGAGGAAGATATACAAACACACACAAAAAAGTGAAATATGTTTAAATAGAGAGTTAATAATAATATTATTCTTTGTTTTGATTCCTTAAATTGTTAAAAATCTGAATTTAATTTGGCGTTAAATTAAAAATTGAAAAAAAACTATTTTTTTAAGGCCAAAGTATGAGTATGTGTGTGTGATAAGTTTGTGTGATGATACAAGAGGTTGAAAATCTAGTAATAAAATTATGCTTTTGCGTTGAGTATGATTATTTTGGATAAAGTCAATAATAACACGTAAAGGGTAACCAACAAGCAAATCAATTAAATATTGAAAAATTAGTTTCTAATTTAACTGTACTCTCTCTCTCTCTTTGAGCCAAGGATCTTGAGTAATTTAGAACATATTTGAAATAGTCAATGATTGAGCTCCAAGATGATTCCTTCAAAATTCATGGAGCGCAAAAACGAGGGAAGCTTCTCAGCAGATAGTAAGAAAGGCTGAATGTTGATGAGCCGCTTCCTGTTATGGATTAAAGCAGTTTGCTGGATAGCTCTTCCAATCGACCAATATTCTTAGATTTAAGCTAATAAGTGGAGTCGATTGTTGAAATTCCAAAAAAGCAGAGTGATTAATCATAATAGTAGTAGTAGCAGTAATTGTAAGAGTTGAATGCTCTTGGCAGTGGAACTGATGTTTTCTTAGATAAAATGCGAGTTTCAGAGGATAGGATTAGATAATTTCAGAATAACCAAACACCTAAACATCAGGGGGAAGTGAATTTTGAAAACTTTGGGAGACCTAAGAACTTCAGTTTCAGTGGTAGGAGCAAACAGAATAGTATTCAAAAGAATCTAGAAATCATGGAAGAGTCTAGAACGAATCATATCATTAATAACTACACAGAAATCGGTGAAAATAATCACGGTGATAACAACAAAGATAAATTAGGCGTACTTTCAAAACTAAAAATAGGGTTTATTGTGAGGAAATTCGCGAAAAATTTAGTGAAAGGCATGGAAGGGAATCTGTTTTCAAAGATAACGGCTGAGTAATTCCAAAAGATCAATGACATTTCGTTTGTATTTCGAAGCGATAATATCCCAAAGAAAGACAGAACCATTTCAAAAATTGTAAGAATGAATAAACAAATAAGTATTTACAGCTGTAAGCTATGTGGGAATAACACAGAAATACAAAGAGAGAATTAATATTTTAACTACTTTTGACAGGTAAAAAGAAGCTTTTTCTAAAGCTTTCAAGGAGATAACTAAGATGCAATGTATTAATCCAACACCAACAAGATCGATTCCTTCTTATCCGTTCTTTGTAGCCCAAAATTCATTCTTTTGCCTGTATTGATTTGATGCCATTTTTACAAAAAAATCAAATTATTGATAGTTGTTCCTCTCTTTGTAATTTTACCTCTTATCCTTTTTCTGTTTATCTCTTTCAAAACTTAGGAATCGAAGATAATCTTCATATGGAATATCCTTCTCCTTCTCATGATCGTATACAACTGCTTTGAATGTTTGATAGCAATTGCCTTCAATGAAAGCACAGTTCCCTAGCTCAATTACCTTGCAATCGCTGCTTATACAATCGAATGCATTCTCCTCATGAATGTCGTAAGAAGAAAAAACAACATTTAATTATTCATCATTTTTTTAGGAATTATTGTTTACTTTTTCTTGCATTGTCAAGGCAATATTCTCCAAGGGACAGATAATCACAAGACGAAACCATATTTTCAATCGATTCCTCCGAAAATCATTTCCGTAAAGGACAGCCTAAAACAACACCATAAATCAATTATTTTTCTAGATTAATTCACATCTTTTTGTCTTTGACCTTTCAAATCTTTTTGATATCATTCTAGGATGATTTCCCTAGGGATTCTCGCAATATGTCTCTCTAATATCTCAAAATACTTCAAGCTCTTCTTTCTAATTCGATCATTCGACATATCAGTTATATACAGGGAAATCGAAAACAAACTGAATATCAGCACGAAATTCAAGCATTACTCTGAGTTATTCAAACTTGTGTTTCTAATCCTCTCAGTGGCACATGCTGTAGGATGCTTCTTCAGATATGTTGGGCTTCTTGAACTTGAAAGAGGATAAAAGGGTACTTGGATTTCCAATGAAATATACGAACATTGGGTGTAATAATATGTGACATCAGTGTATTGGGCAGTTGTAACCATGGTGACTCTTGGCTATGGAGATATTGTACCCAAAACAACATGTAAAGAAATCAAACACACACACACGCTTAGCATAATTTGTTTTTGTTTATTATTACAGACGAAAAGAGCTTTACAATCGTGATTGTGCTGCTGTCCTGTGGGATGTTCGGGTATTGCTTGAATTAAATAGGAAATCTTGTATCGATGATCGGTCGCGACAAGCAAGTCTACCATTAGAACATGGATATAGTGGAGAGATTCTTGAAAGAAAGGAGGTTTAATTTGCAATTGTAACTGAAAGTCCGCAAGCACTTTGAGTTCAAGTTCAAATAGGACTTGCAGCATGGTGAGCAGAACAAGCAATTAATCGATTAGATGCATGCGACATTGAAGCGAGATGTCTGCAAGGAAATGTATCAGAAGATCATCACTTCGTAATCCCTGTTTAGATTACATTTCTCGAATGAATTTATCTCAGAGCTGTGCATGTTTGTCTAAGAAAAAAGCCTCGTCCCAGATGAAATGTTGTAAAAGAGATTTATCTTAGGTAATTGTAAGAGTTTTTTTAGTATTTGTGTTTGTTTTGATTAGGTATTCTGTTGGGAATCAAGCTTAAGAAATCTACTTTCTACTGTCAGGATAGAGTAAGCGAACACAAGTAGAAATTTCTTTAACGTTTGAAATTGCTTGGTTTTTTAGTTATCTTGCAGGCAGGCGGTAATTTTCAGAATACAATGCTGAACTGTGAAAAAGTAAATCCTATACCATGACAATATTAATTGCATTTTATTGGAGACGTTATGACATTTTTGTGATCCTTGTTATGATTATATTTTGTATTAATTTATCCTTTCTGATTCGCAGAAAGGAACAATGCTTGGAATGTTTGAGTTCTTAGCTCAGAAGGAACGGATCACAACAGCGAAATCAAAGGATAAGTCAAAGCTCGCATTCATAGAACTAGCTGATTTCTTAGATGCCATTCAGCGATTTCCCAAAGATTATGTAATAGCCAAATATTATTAAAGCAAATGATAGATTAGAGATATATTTATTGTGCTAACAACAAATGGTCTGAAAATATTACTATTTGAAGGAGACATTCTGCTTTATCAAAGACAAAGTTAGTTTATCTGGATAGATCTCAGGGTATGACTTAAAGTGTGCATTCTGCTAGCAATACGACCATTAATTCGAAACATGTAAGAAGTTCTAATATATCCCAAATGCGTTGAGTGTCCTGAAGAACGATAAGCAAACTGTTCATTTGATCAGGGGACACTGCAAAAGAACTTATTTTCATTGTAAAATAAATACCCTCGGGCAGTTAAGTTATATCGCTCAAAAGGTCGAGCATTTTCAATAAGATTTGCTGGAATATGAGCAACATTAGTAATAGAGTTCGACTGAATAATTCAATAGTTTATCGTCGTTTTCACATGATCGATCTGATCCTAATTTACTCCATACACCACTACCTCATGAGTTGCCAGCATTGACGAAAAGGCAGTCTAATAAGTTAGTTTCAATCCTCATGCAGTATACACAGATTATTAAATATTAGATACCCTAAAAGATCGAATTTTGAGTTCTATAGCTTATTTTTTTTACAATTCCTTATGCTTTTTGTTAGGGGAGGAATAGATAAAACCACAGCTGAAGAACTAGTCTCACCCAGTATCATGTAAGCCATTCCCCTTTGTTTGCATTAACAATTCACTGAAAAACTCTTTATTTTCATCAAGGAAACCTCGATCAAATTTGAAGTCAGCTAGTTCCAAAGAAATAGATTCCCTCAATCAAAACAGCAGCAATCTTAATAATATTTCTACTAATAACTCCAATCCTAACGCAAACACAGGTATTTCACCATATCACACAGCAAAGAGAAAGAGCACGAAGATCTCCGCAAATGATTTAGATATCGTCGTGGAGGAGAATCAAGACATGGAGCAATCGATGAAGCAAAACAATGGAAATAATAATAATAATACATCAACTAAGAATCCTCCATATAGTGCTTTGTAAAATCTCCTCACAAACGACAAACTACCAACGCACCTTCGAGACAAGAAGCTACTCTCCCTTATAATCAACAACAATAACAGATAATACGCTGAAGATCAGTAGATCAAAATATCCTTTATGAATCTCATGGATTTAGACAGAATGAGGGAATTTCGAATTTATTTCCCATAATTCAACTATCCTAATATCATGAAGGAGTGTTAGTAATTCAGGAAGAAGAAAACTGGTAGAATTTTCAAACAATCGTTCAGTAACAACAACACTAATAAAGACAGTTTAAATCAACGGAGAGGCTCGCTGAGTGGGAAGATACTTGATCCGATAAAATTACCTAGAAAATCACTGAATGGAAGTAGCGCTGCAAATGTTATTGTATTGCAAGCTGCTTTTAATTAGTGAGAAATAAGAGGAGAGGGAAGGGGATATGAGATTATTTAGAATACTGTATCTGCGTGTGTATCTATCTTAGTGCATGAAATGAAAGTACGATATTTTATGACAAAAAGTCATTGAAAAATGCATTTTATCTCTATGTTTATCAATATTTTATGAATTTCTAAAGTGCTGTTGCAAAGAGAGTATTGAATCTCTGCAAAGTGTCATAGTTCGTGAGTAGCACTTGAGATTCCTTCTCTGCTTGGAGGATCAGTGAGTGTATCCCTCGCGAATTCACTATCTGCAATACACCTACTGTCTTGTTGCCCTAGGAATCACTCGAAGATTATATCGGAAGTGTGAGCAACGGTAGCGGGGTGTCAATATCAATTAAGCTATTGAATTCGCTGTCGTTAGCAACGTTCACGCAAGCTTTGATAATCCCTGATGCAAATACATTACCGATGATCCCTTGTGTTGTGGTAAACGTTAGCTTGAGGTTGTCTTCGAAGGTATAGAATTCGTTGATTATCTCATCGAAAATTACTAACCTTGCTTGAGGGATGTTGAGACTTCTTTGCAGGAAGGTGAGTGATATTTCGAATAGTTATTCTAGGGTGCTAGATTGGAAAAGATCTATGGAGTAATTATACAAGAAACGAAGGGAATTGTAGAATTCAGCGCGTTCATCGTTAAAGACAGAATTGCGAAGAATGTTCTCGGAGAGCAACGCTATGACTTTCAATATACCTTCTTCATCTTTTGTGAAAAATTAACCGTCTTACTTGTTCACAACCTGCAACACACCTTAGGAGGAGGTAGTTAAGAACAATAAAGAATTAAGAAAAGTGTAATTGTTGATAAGGATAAATGGTTGTTGTTGTTGTTTGTGTTTATAAAACCCTACCCATGACCCTCTTGGACGATGACTGGGAGTCTATGATGGGAGCACAAAGGACTGATTTAGTTTTAGAATTGCTCTTGTTGTCTATTCCCTTATCAAATCGATCGTCCAAATGAGCATCCAACACGTTGATAGGTGAACAAGATTTGACTACATGACTACAGAATCCAGCTAGAAGACAATATCATAAAGATAATTAATGGGTTTTGTTTGATTTAGGACGAACTCAGGTTTAAAATATTGTGTGTTATTTGGTTATTCCTTACACGCTTCGAGAGGTATTTTGAGTAGATCATTGTTCTTCGTTCCTTTTGTCCAGAAAATATTACTTTTCTCATCTAAAAGAAATATTTATGCTTTCTCGCATGTGAGAATCTTCACACACTCCGCTGAGATCGCATCGAAGGCTTCACTAATGTTCATCTTATGTTGGAGGTTGTACGCTGCTAGGATGACTTACTTTGTTTTCAGAATGAGATTCATTGTGATGGTCAGATAACTAACGAGAGAATTCACACTCTCGTAGAAATACTTGAAAGTCTATCCTTCTAAGTTGAAAATCAATTTTCGGAGATTCGTTTCATCGGAGAAATGGCCTTTAATGAATTTCATGTATTTCCCTTCTAAGAAGAAGTCCTTGATATCAGATTCCTCTATTTTTGAAAAAAGGGAATGTTCAAAAATCAGCAAAAAAGGTTGCCATGATGAAATAATTCTTTTTACGCATGTCTAGATCGAGTGCGGAGGAATAAAATGCGTGGTCAGTGGAATGCTGGATGAAGAGCGGTCTAAGGTTCTTTCTCTAGGCGTTGTTGTCGAGTACTTAAGTCGGAATAGAAGATTTTCCAGTGTTCCTTGCGAATCGTAGATACTTTGGTGGGTTTTACGAAGTACTAAATGGTGAGACTTATTATTATGGGATATTGTTGTTGCTTCCAGTTTGAACATATGCAGCTCCAGCTGTTTGGTTGTTAGATAAATCACCATTCAGCTGATGTTTCTTGTTGTTAGTTGTTCTCATTTATCCGAATGAACCAACTAAATCGGATTGAATAATATTATGATCTTCTAATGCTTATTTCATGATTGTCCACTTCTTACTAGGCTAGCGATCGAACACTTACCTCTAATCGATGTTGGTATTCGTGATATTTGTGCTGCTGTTGATGGTATTGTTAGTTTTGTTATTTGTAGGCGATATAGGATATGAAGATATCGAATGATAGATAAACGTATTGGAGTGCTTCGATTTATGGGGGGAATGTGATGTCTTATTGTCTTTAAGGGCGTTGATGGCTTGGATCTTCTGCTAGTGTTAGTTATGCAATTTAAGTTCATCTAATTAGTTCTTCAAGGCGATATTCTGCTCAACCATTTTCTGGAAAAAAGAATCTTTTTGCTTGTTCGAAATTTGTACGAATTCTAGCATCTTCTGGAGTTTATTGTTGTCTTTGGTGAGGCGTCTACGCTCTTCTTGACTGTGATCCAGTTCTTAGAGCATCTCAAACACACTGGATTTCAATGCTTCCAAGGATATAGCACCACCTGTGCTAGTCAGGAATCTCTGTAAGATAGATTTACTGGTTTCTTTTTGTTTGGCTTCTCCACTGCCAAGGCGAGAGTTCTTGCCGCTTCCTAGGACTTTTCAGAAGGAGAGTTAGGTAAATAAATTATTGAATTGAGTAGGTTTAGTCATGTTGATATTTAAAAATATGAAATATTTGGTAAATGTCTTACCTGAATAGTTCGAAAACAGACTGTTATTGTTATTATTGTTGACCATAGCATGCATCCCAAGGTTGCTACTGCTGTTGATAATGCTGTTATCTGCATTATTTCCCTTATTTCCAAACTATATCCCTTACTCATTGCTGACGACTGAAAGACATCCATTTGAATTACTGATTTGCCTATTACGCAGGAATTCAATCTTTTAACTGCTAGATTCAGTAGTAGGATTCCCTCTATTACTAGATGCTGAGACTAAATACCCAAGTTAAGTCATAGATGACTTCATTTTAAAAGATTTTGAAGCAATTTTGCTGTTGTTTTTTGAGGTAGATTGAGAAATACAGTAAATCTGATTTTTGTTTAATTAATAAAAAGCTATTGAAAAGGAAGTTGCTGACCTCATATTTTTCTATTTAATCTTCTCTTTATTACACAACACACACGCACGATAAGAAAATCATACAATTATTTATTATTTTGAATAAAAGGTAGAACAATAATTCAATTTGTGGATTCAAAATCTGTAAATCTCACTCTGTAAACTTACACTCTCATTTAGATCCTTTCATCGAGAGTAATTTGATGCCACCTAGCTTTGTGAAGCAAAGGACATAATGTCGTTCTTTTTCGAAAGTCTGAGTAAATCCAACAATTGATTTCTTAGATGACAGTGATAAATGGGTTTTGAAATCGCTGTGGTCGTTTAGCTCTATGTAGCGCTCTTGCTTGTTGAAAATATGCTAGGTGTAATCTTCGAGAAGTTAGATTTCACCTTAAGAAGTGCACAAGATCTAAAATGAAAAGGAGAAAATCAAATAAAAGAAGTTTGTTAATAGAAAAATGCAATATTTTTTGATTTGTTTGTTTACGATGGAATATTCTAAGTAGAACTCGATTTATTAGATGTAATTAGATGAATCCTTGTTCTGTGGTGAGGAGAAAATCAAGTGGTAATTCAGCAGCAGCTCCCCATTCAGACTATTGATAAATTAATGAGAAAAATTTATAAATGTCTTGTCAAAAAGAGAGATTCAATTTGAGAAAAAAATTTACTTGTATAATTGAAGTCTATTTTGATGTGTGCCAAGTAATATTGTAGAGCCATCTGGTGAAAACACAGCTAAATGAGCGTAGTCATTCTACTCAACTTATCTTAAGATGAAGCTACTCATAAACTTCTCCTTGTATGTGTGCAAGTGGCAGACACGGTCCTTGAAAAAAACAACAAAAACATGAAAAAGGATTCAACAATTACATACACAATTTCAGGTGCTTTTTCGTTTCATTTTTCAAATACTTTATCTGAAGAGAAAATGAGTTTCTAGGAGTCTTGCAATGCTAGCGTTGTTAGAGTTGAATTGTGTCCATAAATGAAGAATAAATGTGACAGCGAGTATACCAATTAGAGTTTGGTTAAATCCCAGACAGAAATCCTTAGATCCTCGCTTGCACACACGACTAAACCGTGCTTCTCTGAACCGCGGATTATGCAGATTGGTTTCTAACAAAAAACAAGAAAAGCAGTGTTTAGTGAGAACAAAATACGAGCACAATATGGTTTCTTTTGAAACAACATTTATTGATCTTTTTAAACTTTGTTTACTTTGTGGTAGTGTATTTTCTCAATTTATTAGAAGTCATCATACATTCTAAAAGAGCAGTCTTGGAAACCAGCCACAAACAGAAGTGATTCAGAAAAAGCAAAGAATATGTTAGATAACTGGTAATTCGTGTTGATTCCTCGCTCTTTGAACTCATATTATTTAGATACAGATTTGCTTTTTAAGCTACTGCCACCCTCGTGAAGGCTTTTTAGAAGCTCAGATGTCTTAATTCCATAGACCTTGTTGGTGTTTTCTTCATATAAGTAGTTCATTTTATTCACAGTCTGAGTGAATCTCAGTTCGATCTCGCATTTCTCTTGTTTTATTGCCATTGGAGGGGAAACAGTATCGAGATTCACTGGGAATTTAATTTCATGTGAAGCTGAGAATAATCGTGCTGGACATTGCCCTACAAGCATCGACATATTCATTGAGATGATTTGTTGCTAGATATCCTTACGGCCACATTCTTTGAAGATCAAATCCTAGATAAAGATGTCAAAAAATGAGATATTACAAAAAGAAAAAAGAATTATTTTTGTTTTTATTTTACTGAATATGTGCATGGATGAAAGATATTGAAATCTTCACTGGATCGCTGCTTCTTGCCAAAAACTAAATCGATCCACTTATGTAGATCTCTTGTAACAAAAGGACTTTCTAAACCTTTGCGATGGATGGCTATGAAATGTTCTGGACTATTTGCCCAACTTGGTAATTCCACTGAATCGATACCTTTCCCGTTTGGCAGACAGCCAAAGTGCAAGCTCGGCTAGTGGAAAAAACAAAAAAATAAAAAATATGTAAAACAAACTAAAAATTAGATAAATGCTGGTATTACCTTTGATTTGAGAAACTCTGGGAGATAGAAGAATTCTGGTGTGATTTCTCGTAAGTCATTGGAGTTTGTATTGCATGAGAACCATGATGCGGGAACAGAATAGAACAAACGTTATGGACAATCGAATTTTTAAGACATAAAATCCCAGTGAAGACTAGTGAATGGCTCGATACGGATCAGAAAGTTATAAATAAACGCTTGTGAGCTGTAATGCGATGAATAGAAGTACCCAGAGCTCTCGTCGTTATCATCTTTGGACTAAAAATCACCCAAAAGCAAAGTTAATATCTCATAAGAAGAAAGTATCATATTTTTCTTTTAATTGTTGTTAAATCTTTACCGATTCATATCTGTCTTAGAATCCTTGTAGCCTTTCCGGATTGAGCGCTCCAACCGGCTTAGAAAGATCTCTATAATGTTTAGGATCGTTGAGGACTAGATCTTAGGAGTCATATCTATTGAAAATCCATGGGAAAATAGGATACTGTGTGATATCATTAAATGACCTCGAAGAGTACATATTCACCAGCATCAAATACTCAAAGTTCGTGAGCTCTCCTTTCTTCCATTTTTCAGTGAATTTCTTCTATTTAAAATGTTCTTCCCTGTCTTGAATTAGCTCAATAGACGCAATTTGCTAAATCTAATATTTCACTTGAGTTGTACTTAAATTCCCACTATTCCCGCCGAATCCCAATCGTCCTCCTTAGAAATTCACATTCATCATCTGATTTCCTTTTTCTTATTACCCGTGGGGCTAGAAATCACTCGCATCCATGCCTTTTATCTTCAAATCAGGTGAGGCATTATTGTGCTAATGCTATTACTACTGCTACAACCCAAGATTATTCCCCTCAACTCTATTCATTTGAAGGAGAAACTCAAACGTCGTCGCAGTTGCAACTGCTTTCTACAAAATCCTGTCTTTGAGTGCCTACAACCTAGCGAAGAACTCGTCTTTCTTTTTCGTTGTGAAAAGATTAAAATAATATGATTTAGAATTCACTGTGAAGATCTCCACTGCAATCTCACTCATGTTGAATCTCCTCGCATGAACACTCGTGATATCGATGAATTGCAGCTTTTTACTGAGATTCTTCGCAACGAGAGAACTAGGATGGCTGCCATAGAGTGTCTTCAAAGTATCTGAAATATCTCGAATTCTGTCTTTGTATGACGAAAATTACACGCCTTCTTCGCCTATTGAAATGTGTCCATAGCAGCTGCATTTCAATGTCACATATTCGCTTTCGAAGCTGCCATTTGGAACGAATGAAGTCACTGATCGCTAGTATGGATCGTTAATATTTTATTTGAGATCATCGATCTACTCAGGATTTTTATCGCTATCATCATTCGAGATATGGTCGTTTTTGTTTTTATTATTTGAAATTTCAGTATTTTTTTTATTTTTTGCTCTACTAATGGATGATTATTTGGAGTTATTTTCAGGGGAATTATGTGCTTTCTTCTTGAGTGGCTTTCTTTATGGCGTGATCTGTGACTTTTCGATTTATTCCTTTGTGGGGAGGTACTTATTATCGAGTGTTTTCTTCATCGAGGACATCAGCGCAGAATCACTTGCTTATCCAGCTACTGTAAAGCATCTTTGCTTCTTGTTGCGCTAAAATTATCTTGGATTCGACATAAAAGAAGAATCTCTATCTAGAATAGGATTCTCTACTGTGTTACGATTTTAGTTCTTATTAGAAATGTTCAGTTGTTTCTAAAACTCTGATGGCGTTATTGAGCGCGCAGGAGTTGTTGGTAATCTTATTTCTTTTGAAGAAGAATATAACGAAGATTATTGGAATTCCTTGAGCTTACTGAGTTGAAATACTTCGCCTTTCGATGATTATACTTCATATGAATCAATCTAATCCTGTAAATGACTGTTCTAGAGACTCTTTGTCAGGATAAGAAGGTCAGGTTCAGCAGCAGGACCAGATGAAAGAGAAAAAGTATCTGGTAGAGGTTATTGTTGCTATTAGGCAATTTCTTATTTTGAAAAGCTAAATGTTTCATCGTTTTACTTCGAAAGAATCTTTCTAATCAGCGGATCGTCGATTGAATCCTCCAAGTTATGGTTAGTATTATTATTGTTAGTTTATTGATATTTTCCGAGAAAATTATCATTATTCTAGAATCGCTAACTTGTTCGACCACTTGATTCTTCATCAAATTCGACAGGATGAACATCTGAAAAATACTATTACTACCCTAGTTATTGTTATTAAGGTCTCTAAGCGAATCGAATGCTTGAGGATTGCTTACTGAGTTGAAGGGAACTAATATCTGATTCGGATATATCCTATGTGAAATTATTACCCTAAGCATTTTGAATCCTACTCGAATGTGCTCTTGAGTCGTCATAATCACAATCATCCCCTTCTTCATTAGACCTATTCAAGCTATGATTACTTTTTCTTGATGATTACGAAGTCGATGTCCTTCTATTGAGTCTTGAATTCCTTTAATTATTCTCATTCGAATAATTCTAACTATCGATGTATCCCAGTGATGGGATATTAATCGATTCTCTTTCGAGATTCTTTTGCATTCCATCTGGATACATACCTGTATTCGATCGACTGTAGAACTCACTGTCTTTCGATAAATCAGGACAAATGAAGAACATCCTTCCAAACTCATCGCAATGCCTACGTAGTTTGTAGAATACATTACCGATGGCTTTAACAGATTTAAACCAAATTCCTTTTCGGCTTTCTAAGTTTTTCGTGTGAGATATCCATTTCGCTGCGACTTGATTCTGCTAACGAATGCCCTCCCTATGCTTCTCTAAATGTAATTGTTTCATAAAGGAGACAAGTTAAGAATCCAAATACAATAAAATCTCTTTTTTATTTTTTTGAATACCCTTGATTTAAGCTAGAAGATAATCGAAGGTTGTAGTGAATTCATTGGAAGTAATCTCCTCTTCTTTGTTGTTGTTATTGTCTTTGTAAGCTGTAAATGGGTGTGATACCTATTACGGCAGAGAATACCCTATTGCTTCTTTCAGATTGCTCTCTAATATCTTGTAAATCTACCAAAAAACAAACCAAAACATTTTACTTACAAAATATGTTAAAATTCTACTTTTATTTTTACGAGTTATATTTGGTAGTATGATTCTTTGTTTTGAAGATCTATGAGAATCGGAAGCACACCAGGCTATCTAAGTAGTCTATTCAATTGATTCACTGTCTTAATCTAATTGTAATTCTATTTCTTTTTATCAGTAGAATTCCCACAGACAGCTACAATTTACTTAAACACCGCAAGAGCTGCCTAAATCTCCTGATTCCATGAATTTCTAGTAGAACTTGATGGAGTTTTCGGTGATTACTGATACTACTGCTGCTGAGCAGATATCTTAGGTGATGGAGAAGAAGGCACAGAGTGCACTGATACCTACGACTCACTAGATGCCTGATATTTCTACAGCGCTTCTTAATATTGATTCAGCGAATCGATAGTTCGTTTCAATTGTTTTTTCTTCTTCGATAGTGCTTACGTTGCTGATGGTTCTTCGTGCGTTTGATTAAACATAAGGAGATCATTCGTGAGTAGGGAGTTATCACGAGATCGACTGAGATTGTATGGCTTGTAGACTTTCTAAAGTGTCGGTATAGATTTCTCCAAACGCTAGATGAGATATTCTCCATGATCAGATAAGAATTCACTGAGGAAAAGTAGCAATTGCATTAATGCCTTGCTTTTTAAAAGATCCCCTTCGGCGTATGTTGAACTCACACTATCGCTCATGGTAGCTATTGTCGTGACAGTCACCGTTCTTGATGGAACTTAACAATTCGCAACAATCGCATTCTCACTCTGAGCAATAATCTACTGTTTTCCTTTATTTTCCTTGGAGTTTGCAGCACTATTCATAGGATTATGATCACCTTCAGTCTACGCAGGTGCTGAGAATATCTTATGTTCTTGAAGCGCTTATTCCGATAGATTCATTTCAGACGGACTAAATGGAGAATCTTACGGAAATGATGGTTTCTGTTGTGAAATATTCGGCGAATCCTATAAATTTAACTTCTTCGGTTAGATTGATTCCCGACTGATTGCCTTCCCTAACGATGGTGTGGCTAACCCTGAACAAGGCGCTGATTAATATGATGTCTATGATAGCTAAAGAGTAGAATTATCATTGTTTTAATTGCCTATGTTACCATAGAGATTAATGTTATTATTATTAGTGTAGTTGTGTTTGAATCCAAGAGCTTCGTAGTCAATTAACTCAGAGCTTTTGGAGCGCATAACTAGGTTATTAAACGAGACATCGTGCATGCTGTTACTATTGGAGTTCTTGCTGCTTTCGTTGTTATTGACGAGTTTCAGATTTGTTTGTTATAAATTCAAGGGAATGCTGTCATCTACTACTTTACTCATTTAAGGTGTGTGTTGCATGTAGCAATCACTGTAATCCCCATCAATGTTGTTAGCTTTATCGTCATCACAGTCTTCACTCTCTGCGATAGGCGAGAAGTCTTTTGGATCTAATTATTATGATTATTATTGTTATTATTACTATTACTATTGTTCTTGCTATTATTCCTCCAAGCCGAAACTTTAATACAAATAAGGGGAGCGTTGTTAGAAGAACTACTTGTCTTTCTTACTCTCCGCATCATCATCATTGCTACTCTCCTTGACAAACTAATCATTATCTTGATGTTTCTCCATTCCTTCTTCTGCTTCTCCTTCTTGACATATTCCCCTTTACTCATGGATACTGACACTTTACAGATGTTTCTCGAATGGTTGTAGCTAAATCAATCCTTTTTTCTATGAAAGTTACTCGATTTCTTCTTATTCTTCTATGCAAACATAATTACTCTCAGATCTCTTAATAAGTTACTCTGATTCCCTACTGAAATCACTTGGTCTTGGGCTTTTTGAGTTCAGCATGCGATTCGATGACGACGATCGCTGCAATTAGAAATGAATCAATGGACCACTCAGAAACGTACGATTTGTGTTTGCACTGCTGTCCATGCTTTCTACTTCTTAGATTGTGTTCATTCTCTCCAACTAAGGTGTAGCTACGATTCCAGCAGCAGAACCAGCAGCAGCAGCTTAAAGTGTCTTGCTGCTATCAAGGGATTGCAAGGATAAGAGCTGTTTCGAAGAAATATTTATTTCGAATGGATTTACATTCATTTTTGTTGTTTTTTGCTCCGCTTATATTCTTTATTGTTCTTCGAGCTATTACCCAGTTACAATGCCTTTATCCATGATCTACGGCGTGCTGTATCTCATGAAATTATTCCTATGTGTTTGCGAACTACTGTTCATCGTATCTTAATTCGAATTATTGATATTACAACCACCGCTGTAATAATGTATATTATGATATGGATTGATAGTTGATTTATCCTTGCTTCTACATATGAATCGCTTCTGCAATAGATGCAGACTCGATGCGAAAATGTAGCTTTTTATGTCTTCAGCGACGATATCTTCACCTTCACTGACTGAGAACTAATAGTCGATGTAAGGATTCTTCAGAAAATTGATGTTTTCGTAGATCTTATCAGGATGATGCAGTTCGAAGGCTAGTGTCGCTAGCATATTCAGTGATTATATGTAGTCCTCCTCGAAGACAGCTGAGCCCATTACTTTGATGAGACAGTTAACAACTACTCGCATGACCCCACCACCTTTGATTTGGCCGCTGAAATTGCTGAGATGTTTTCGGTTTTGCTAGATAATAGAGTTTTTCAAAATGTTCTGAAGAGTTCCATTCATGGTGTTCATTGTGGAGCCTACTTTGCCGTAGTGCTTCAGAGAGCTAGGAGTTGTCGTTGTTGTGGTGGAATAAACTGGGTTAGGATTATTGTTTTTATTGCTGGCATGAGATGACGAAGATGATTAAGACAGTTACCCTTAGGCTTATTATTGTTATTATCGTGAATCTAAGATGTGTTTTTGTAAATCAGTTGATTGTCTTCTGCCAAGGATGTTCTGCAGACCCAAAGACGCATCTGATGAGCCTGCTTGGGGATCTTAGAATTTGAGTTTCTCCTTAAGACGAGGTAGTTAAGGTATCGTGGAATACAGCACTTCGTTGAGTTTTAAGTGATCGAAGCATTGCTTCAGGATGGACAAGAATACAGCTGATTTCTGCTCCTCCTCGAAGAACGTTGGCTCTTACAAGTCGCTGATACTAAATCTGTCTGGATATTGTTGCAGCACAGGAGAAGAAGTTGAATTAATACCAGCAGCAGGAATCTTAGCTGACTATTACGATGCATGAGTTACTTCAGGGGATTACTAAGGAGGCTAGGGAAGTAGTTTCTGCATTAAATTTAGTTTGATTTCATTTGAAGCTTGTGCCGCAATATTATTATTATTATTATTATTACTATTATTATTATTATTATTATTATTATTATTATTATTATTATTATTATTATTATTATTATTATTATTATTATTATTATTATTATTATTTGGATTACCATTCAAATCCTATGAAGTCTTCCTAGCAACGCTGAGTGTTGGTTTCATCAGAACCTGCTACTTCAATGCAAAGTAGTCTTCCAAGAATAACACAATCCTAAAAACGCAATACAAAATTGATTTCTCTGTATCGTTTCGAGGTGGGATTTCCACAGAACAACCATATTTCTCTCTTTCCCTATCATCCAAGGCAACTTTCAGCCCGCAATCTAAGAATCGTAGTACTGTCATGACAGCCCCTTCAGCCTAAATGCTTAAGAGTTCAACTAAAAACTTATCTAAGCTAGTCTACAGCCTAAAACACAAGTACTTCGAGGATAACTTCGCAAAACTATTCCTATCTGTGACGTAGAGTTTCTCGAGTAGCTTCACGAAATCACCTTCGAATGATATTGACTCGAGCATCCCTGGGGAATCAAGTCGAATGAGTAAATCTACTAGCCGATCTCTTGCATGGTCTTGCAGCTACTCGAACATTCTGTTGAGAATCGTGACTAATAGCTAGAGATTCATCTTCGGGGATTGCAAGTAAATGCACCTTCGCAAGAGTTAAATATATGTATTCTCTTAGTGCGGTTTGCCAGCTTGGTAGAGCTTCGATATTTCTCGCTTTTTCATTGAAGAATAGGAGAATAAGAGTTGCATGTCATTTGGGTATTAGTTATTGGCTGGTGAGTTATGGCTCGATCGTGAGAGCATATTCTGAGTGTTTTGGATGTTCAAGGCACTGTTGCTATCAGTGCGACTGTTACTGTAGAGGGTTTTATTTGGTAAAGTCGGGGAAGAGCCTTAAAATTGTGTCAATTACTGTTGCTGTTGTTTAAGAGCAGTTGATTATTATTATTATTAGCTACTTGATCGTTCTAATGAAATTTGACGTTTGGGTGAAGAAGACGATTATTGCGCTGACAATAAGAATAATTATTCCTGCTATTACTGTGGTTATTCATGGTAGTATTGCTCATAGTAGTTTACGAATTTCTGTGTATTCGAAGGAGGCAGTGATGGATCTTCATATAAATTCGCAGATTCACTGTAACAGAATATCACCTCCGCAAACATTACCATGATTTCCTTCAAATCCTTGAACAACATGCGAGAAATGTTCAGGATCTTCTTTGCGTTTTCAGTAGGTACACTGTTGCTGTTGTTGTTGGTTTTACCAGGATTGGCATTGTTGTTAGTAGTATGTCCTTACTTAGCCGATTCAATAGCATCTAATGTTCCTTTAATCGACTTCAGCGTTGCTGTAACAGTCTTAAAAGTGATTTCTACTTATTCAAAATTCGATTATCTCCTAGTTTTGATATCTCCTAGAACGCACTGAAGGATTTATACAACATTCAAGCTAGAATCATTTTGTTTCTCATCTGTTTCTAATCCTGTATAGACCACAGATAACAGATCCTCACCTGTGAGTCTTTTCGATTTAATAATCTCCAAGTACATCTCGAGAAACTCGAGCATTCGCTTGTGCTTGACAGATGCAGTTTTATGATCTTTCAATGTGAACACAAAGAATCTATAAAAGATATTCATTTGTCTTTTGAAAACGCCTTAGCCAAGTCGATCACCCATAGTTGCGGTGATCAATATGACAATCACATCGTTCAATTTCGATCTCATTTCCTTCTGCACATCAGAGGAGTCCTAGAGTATCAAGATAAAAAATCAAAAATAATTTCTAAAATCATAAAAAAATATTATATTTTACTGAGTGAAACATGACTGAGTTCTGAAAATGCAATATGGTATACAGGTAGTTCTACTGAATGAGATACTTCAAGAGAAACATCTAATTAAGTGCAGTCGTTATCCATGCGAACACTCGCTCTTGATAATTCATGTCTGTGAGACACCACAGCTCCATATTCATAATGACTTCGACAGTTCCTTGAAGGTACAGTTCTTACTGCGGTTTGAGTGTCTCTATGAATCTTGCTAAGCAATCGAAGAATATCGATTCCGGTTTCTTGTGTGCTATGTATTCATACAGTAGCTTCGAGATTATCAAGAATCCACCTTTCTGAAGGAATTACTTTAAATCATCGCTAGATTCAAGGAATTTTCCACATTTCTTCTCTGCTAGACTCTCAAGTCGCTGCTTCTCCAAGGTTTCTAAGTACTCTCGGTATCGCTGGTAGAATTCACTCAGTAGCAGAAATATCTCAGAGATTATTTCATTGCTGTAGTTAAAAAACATAATTCAGCCATAATTATAAATGAAAAAGATTAATAACTAGTAGCAAAATGTACCTCTGATGCGGTGTGAATTCAGCATTATGTGTGACGAGCTCTATGATATAAAAGAATATATCCAAATTTCCAACCTGCAGGCAAGTCTCTACTAGAGTCATTTTCTGAATAAAAAACACCCCTCCACCAGCTTTAACATTTAAGAATTTCGTCGACCTTTAGCTAGTATTCGAGTTGCCACCACTGCTAGTATCACTTTTATTGAAAAGACTGCTAAAAAAGCTAGTTTACTTTTTCACATTCTCTTCTGATTCGAGCCCATTAGGTACTTCCTTCGTCTGCTAGAAATCCTTATTCGTAAACGCAGATAAATTCAGCTACAACGAGAAATGAATATCCTAGAAGTACTTCGGGTAGTTTGTTATCCTTCCTTCTTGGTAGAATTAAAACATCTAGAAGATATCCTTCCCTTCCATGAAACTGTTGGACATAAAGAAATTAGAGATTTATCCTTGGAGTCCTTGCTATCTGGATTCGTTGTTGCCAAGGTACAATGCATCGATCGTTTTGATCTTAGAAATCTCCTTGTCGAAGCGGTTCGTGCCGGAGTAGAATACTTGATTTCCGTTTAAGAATAAGTAGAACTGTTAAATTATTGGAAAAGTAAAGTAAAAAGATTAGGGTGAATTGAGTAAAATTTAGATCATATTGTTACTTTCCCTGATTAGTAGTGATTGTTTGGCGGTGTCTTTGTGTAGCAGATACCAAGGAGATACCATTTGGATTTCTCTAAGTCTACTTTGAAATAATCTGATTATTTGATGTTCGACTGCTCCTCTGAAAAACTCTGCGAATGGGATTTAAAATTGTCCTTGGAGCTCTACCAGCTTTCATCTTAGGAATTATTTTAGTTATTATTCCTTGCGTAATCACCATTGTTAGGATTGTTCTGGTCGGTTTTGCGTTTCTAACCATTGCTATTGCTGTTACTGCTACTCTTGGACACTTCTTCATCTCTGATACGGATTGATATCCCATAACTGCTGTCTCTTTGTGATTTTTCGATTAAAACTTCGAGACTACTGCAGATCTTATCGTTTATTGATGATAACTTCAAGAAATACTACGCGGTGTTCGAAGTATCGGTCACAGAATCGACGATGTCATGCAGTCTGAATGTGATCACAAATGAAAAACTTGTATTGTCAAATGCACCTAGTTTGTTTGCTTCCACGAAGGAATGCCTATCGAAATCTAAATAATTCGCGTTATTCGTGGAAGCACTCTAGGAATTCCTATTGCAGAGCTTCTTCATGACGGAGATCATATCCAGGAACTGACTCTTCAAAGATTCATTGTCACGCTGGCTGGATGAACGCTTCAAAAGATTTCAAACAAGAAAAACATATGATTAAAAGGTAATAACAAGATGTGTTTTTAGATTGTATAATACAGTGTCTGTGATATTCGATGCGATATTCGGTATGGCATAGCATCGAGTTGGAGTTAAAGAGTTATTACTGTTGTTGTTCATTGGTGTTGACATAGTCATTGATGCATCTGTTTCATAATTCCCTTGTGAGTTCAATTTCTTAATTTTCTCTTACGCTCGAAAGAACTTAAGTAATTTCGCTAATACATTGACATTGATGTTCGTAGAAAGTGACTCTACAATCGCAAACAGCAGCTTCTGTGCATCTAGATCTTCCCTTGTTTTGATGATCTTTAAGATCTATCCTGTACATGAGGAGGAAATCAAAACTTAGTTGTACTCCAATTTGCATAAATGCTACATCACACACAGGAATTGCACACTGGGATCTTTCCCTAGAGCTCGCTGATTGATGAGCTTCAGGAGTAGTTAAAAAGTAAAAGGGATCTTGATACGGTGCTGCTTGAGCACTTCCAATTTGCGATTCCAAATGTCCAGATTCAAATTAGCTCGGGATTTAGAATTATTCAAGGAAAGGCTAGCTAGGCTCATATTGGTAGCTTAGGTGCTATTAGGGTTGTTAAAGTTATTGTTATTGTTCGTTGGATTGTTGGTATTCCCACCAAAATACTCTTAGACTGTTTTGAGATACTGTTATCCTTATTCAAGTGACATGCTGATGATTAGATCAACTAAACTGTTTTACACTTCGTCGCTGAATTATCCTACATGCATGAGCACCCTTGGAAGTAGCTAAATCGAAGTAGCTTTCTCAGAGAGTTAATCTAAATACCCAATCATCTTGGATACTTCAAGTAAGAGCACTTCATTGTTGTTTAGTAGTTTGTATTTCATGATCACTTGGAGGATAGAATCGAAGAATCCATTGTAGAAGAGAAATGCAGCTGTTGGCATCAGTTCTTCCTGGGAAAAAAACAGTAGCAAAAGATGAATGATTTAGCTGAAAAAAACATAAATAAATAAAAATCGAACCATGTTAGCAAATGGAATGAGTCTGTCTGTGGCATTGGAGAAGAATAGTTCATCAAATCGCTTCTCGTCTAAAACAGATTCCTGGAGGATAACTGTGTATGCGAGTCGTAGAAGAAACAGCACTTTCCTCTGGTTGTTCTCAAGAATAGGCACAGAAGGATGGAATCTACTCACGGAAGGTTAATCAGGAAAGTTGATATAATTAGAGTTATGCTATGATGGTGACGATATCCCAGCTTAAAGCTTTAATGGCTATTGTGATTTCCGAGACTACCTTGGTTATGGCTACCCAAGCAACGGTGAGTTACTATTACTGTTTGCTGCTTCTCTAGCATTACTGCTGTTCTTCCTCGAAGGCATACCATCATTCTTCTTCATTTTCAAACTATTCTAATATCTTTGATTGGTATGATGTGAAGCTCTAATTCTCTCTACATCTTGCTGTTCTTCGAGATTTTAAAGCTATTTCAGTAAATACCTTGGGAACGACAAGAACAAATAGTATTTGAGTTCCTGCCACTCAGCTGAATGGAAAATTCTGGTGTAGATGATATGCAGTAATTTCAAACAAAAATGACGATTGGAGGTCTTCATCTCAGCATAGATTAAGGAGATTATTTGCTTTGTCATTTCCTTCTGCCTCTTGAAGGCTACCACCATGGAGCTGGCTAGTACAGCGCATTATTCGGCTTAGCTGTTGAGAATGTACTTTAGCATTGAAGGTTCTAGTCGAAGCAGTCGAACTTCGTCTTTGGAGGTCAACACGCTATTCATCCTGTTCGTGATGTCGCGCTGTGTAAGTACCCCAGAGTATTGTTCATTGGAGATGCAAGCGAAGAACACTTCTTCATCGCTATTTCGATTGTTCTTTTCAATCACGATTTTCTTGATACTGTCGATAAATCCACTGCGCTCCTCTCTAGTGAAGATATGTCGCTCAGTACTGCGAAGAACTCTCTCGAAGAGGTTAATTCGCAGTCGTTTGTCGATTAGACCAGACCAACAAGTGCCTAGAAGTAGAAAAAAAGG
>Ga0302271_10000391_pt1 | contig 42589 bp, 27 predicted proteins | sample III_Bog_N1_1_FD_198767 | JGI IMG/M metagenome (GOLD analysis project Ga0302271, IMG submission 198767) | Peat permafrost microbial communities from Stordalen Mire near Abisko, Sweden - III_Bog_N1_1 | ecosystem: Environmental > Terrestrial > Soil > Wetlands > Peat | place: Sweden: Abisko...
CTCCTCCTCTCCTTCTTCCTTCAATTATTCTTATTACACGCTGTCTGATTATTCATTGGACTATTTGACTAACGACTACTCGAACTCGTTTGTGTATGACTAGATGATAATTTTCGAAGGAGAGAACTACAACGAATCAGAAGCCATCATCAGCAAGTGAGACGAATCAGTTGATTAAGGAGGTTAGTTGTTACTGGACAGAAGAAGAACAACACTGGGCTCACTTTAGAGAGTTGTTTCTTCTTCATGTATCACCTCCAAATGAGCTGCAGCATGAGATGGCTGTGGTGTTACTAATTAATATTGAATCGTTTGAACAAGCTGTGAGTGCTCATCTTCTTCTTATTGATGATACTATCGAATCCGATCTATGATTGCTTCCTCCTTCTAATCACCAGCATCAACCTCAATAACATCAGATTATCCCTGATCTTCTCTATTTTGAGCTGCTTTCTCTTAATCGATCTAATTGCTGTGGTAATCTTCTTCTTTTCTAACTTACATTCTTTCATCTTGAGTATCACTTTCCTCACCATACTCCTTGTTCGTCTTCTTCTTAGCATCTCCTCCTAATTCTTCATCATGTTTCTTAGCTTCTTCCTTCTAATGATCTATATTCTTATGAGCTGTTTAGTGATCTATTTCTTTAATCTCACTTTAGCATCCTAGTTCTTCTTTATTGACTTCATTCACATTCTTGGTAGCATTTAGATCTACCACTGCATCCTTCAAGTTCTTCTCAGTATCAACGACAGCAACAACTAGGTTGTCTTTCAGTTCAGTGCTATTTTAATCATGAATTGAAACCACTTGCTAAATCTCTTGAGTACTTTCTTACAATGGTACCATCTAATCATCTGTGTTCCCAGCAATTACACTAGTCAACTGCAGAGAAACTGTCAACTCGCTAGTTTGATTAGGAATAGTAGTAGTAACAGAAATATATTCTTAAACATTGTCTTCTTTCTGCTATTATTCCTCACGAGAAATGACTTCCTTTGATCCTTCTTGATTTGTCATAGCGTTATTATTAGCCAGATTACTACTACATACTGCCAAGACTGGAATGCATGCTAGCTCTTCTCCTTAGACAACAACAACAACGCTGCTCTACTATTCTTGCTTATCCTTAGCTTCCTGAAGACAAGCTGCGTATTTGCTTTCTTCAGCCTGCAAATATTCAATCTTCCCTAACGAATCTTTCTTTTTTTCTTCTTTCTCTATTGTTTCTACATCTTTTCCTTTCAGCTTAACTGCTTATTCTTCCAACAACCTTCTCTATTCATCGAATAATTCTACCTTGTTAGTCTCTTATTTTCCATCAGCGATGATTCCTTCAACTTAAACTCCATTATCTTGAAAGCAACAGCTATTAGATTCAAGTACCTACTTTACTGCTTCTCCTTTTCCCATAGCATCCAATAAATTATCACCATTTACGAGAGTGCTCGTTTTAGTAGTTCTCCCTAGACCATGATCATCAGCTATAATAGGATTAGTCACTGTTTATTATTAGCCCAATGCATTCTTTTGATAATACTGCAAATCCTTAACACCACTACTACTCTAATAAGTATTATCCTACTACTAATCAGCTTTAACATTCAATATATCTCCCTTTTTCTATTCCATCTCAACCACCACCAACTGCTCCTGCTAGGTCTTCCCATATGCTACCTTCAATTCACTGTGAATCATCCTCGCAGCTTATAGCGTACTAGCTATTTTCTCTGGATTAAACTCATGCGATGTCTTTATTTTCTTCAAGACTTCAGGTACTTATGAATCAATATCTTCTGCTGCTATGCCGCCTGCAGAGTCAAGTGAAAGGAGAGTCTACGTCTTATAGTGTGGGACATATGCCGGAATGAACTAAGATGAAAATCTAAAGGGAGGTTCACTGTGTTATCTCTCATGATGATGACGGTGGCTGGAAGGATCTTAGATAGCTATGTCAATATTCTCGCTGATTTAGTTGCTCTCTTAAGTTTGATACTGCTTGTTCCCTTTAGTTTTAGGTAGACTGCTCTGTAGAATAGCAGGTTCTCGGGAAGGATTTTATCTTAATTCATCACTGCTGGACATCTTATTAGCTTGGCTCTCCTGTGCAGGTAGGCATTCTTGTTAGGAGTATTATTGTTTAATATTCTATGCTTCATCCTGCTGGTTTGATGGAGGAATATCTGCATGCATTGATAATAATTCTGCTGACTCTGCTGGGAGTTATGTTTCTTCTTAGCTCTAAGTGCTTCTAGGAGGAATCTCAGTAACTTAACATTAAAGTTCTCGATTTGACTATTCTTCTTCTACTCTGTTCAAAGATATTTCTTCTGTTGTTACTACTTCTTATTCTTATTGAACTTAAGGCTACAAGTCACATGTAGTATCTTTGTTGCTGACTGATTATTCTCCTTCTAATTATTGTGCATTTTAACTGTGTATCTCTGCTGTTTCTTCTTCATATCCTACTCCCTGATTGGTTACTTAATTGATTCCACTCTAGATACTCTAAGCATTACTCCGCTAACTGCTATCTCCCTTATTATTATTATCTTCAGACAATCTCTCAATCTTGTTACCTTAATTTGTATTAATTCTAACATAACTATCTCCATGATCTTTTTCTTCTTGAATAATACTCTGATTCCCTTCCTACTCACTTTGATCAATAATTATTATTAATTCTTCTATTCCTTTGCTTTTATCTGAAGTAATCCTCTCTGTTCGTTCTGCGATTGGTGCAGTAACAGCAACTCCAAGACTATCCCTATTATTTTAATACTCCAACTAACTCGAATTACTATTGTACTATTACTGTTATTACTAATCAGTGATTCCAGAAATCTAAGTACTTTATTATTATTATTATTATTATTACCATTGCTGCTATCTCTGTTTCTATTATTATTGCTATTACCCAGCATTTGATTATGCTTATTGTACAGGTAAATTCGTGTTCTATGCTAGTTGAACAAATTATTAAAATGAAAATTATTATCTTTATTGGTTTTGTTATTGTTCTTATGCTTGTTGCTGCTGCTGTTGCTAAATTGGAGCGATTCGCATGAGTACTCTTGGCGAGGATATTTACTAGATATTCCTGGAGCTAGAAGGATTCGATGGAATAGTAATCTAAGAACCCATAAGAGATCCATTCTCGATTATTGGTAGAGTCTAAGAATGCTTCAGGATGTGATGATGACTGTTTATTCTATGGATTTGAACTGTGCTAGATGGTCCAGTTACAGCAGTTGGCATAGTCTATGTGATAGTCTAAATTAGTGGCTGTTGTTGTTGCTGCTGCTATCCAGCTGGTGGATATATTGGATTGTACGTGTGATGATGAACAACTGAGCGGCTAAATGATTAATTTTATTACTGCATTGGATTATTCTTCACCTGATTAGACATGATTGTTTGATTTTACAGTAGACCAACTGATTGCTTGCTTTGAGATCCTAGAATTATCATGTTTTGTTACTATTTCTGCTGAGGTCGATGAAAGATCAATGATTGCTATTTCTGCTATTGCTATTGTTGTTGCTGCTGTTGATTTAATCCTCCTAACACAACTGCTGAATTATTAGCAAGCTATGACTGTATCTACAAAAAGAAATAATGAATGCTATTGATATAGACACCGCGAACATACAAAAAATGGTGCTTTTTTTTGGAATAAAAATAATCTACTTTTGGAGGATATGTCTGCTGAGTCTGCGAAACAGAAGTCATAAGTTGCTAAGGATACTTCATAGGTATTATTTGCTATGACAATTTCTACTGTGATTGTAACAATAATCGCTAGGGATCACTCATATATATCTTGTATTCCTTTGAATCTTTCTATCTAACTGCTGCTACTGCTCTCTTCCTTTTTGCTTTTTTTGAGTATTTTATGATCTCGAAATATCTGAATAAGAAAAAGCAACTTTTGTTGTGAAAAATATTATTTCAAAAATTTCTTTTTTATTTTTTATTTTTTCGTGTTATCTTTTGGACGAAAAGCCTAGAACTATTCGCTGTGGTTAAGCTCAATACTTCACGCTAAAACTAATGAGATTAGCATCTACTAATCGTAATGTGCTGACTGATTGAAAGAGAAAGATCATAAATACTATGATTCGCTTACTAATTTATTTCTCAACTATTCAGAACCCCCCCTCCCATTTTACTAAATAATTCATCACACATACACACATATAACTTCAAAAATACTTTATGATCCTTAAATATAACCAAGAATTGGCTCGAGAGAATGAATAAACACACTAAAAACATGCATTAATTTCTTTATGAAAAACAAATTAACTTCCTTTTTTGGCTTATCTTCTTTTTATTCTCCCACAGGCATTCTCTTCCCAAAATAAGACTAAACTTAAAATAGCAAGTTCACTCATTTGGCAGCAACGGCAGCAGAGGGGGCCTCGACTACGTCCTTCTTACCGGCGTTAGCGTTAGGGCTCTTTCTCTTCTTGGGGTCAATAGCGAGAATGTGAGGAGCGTATCTTCTAGAGTACTAGATTCTCTTGTAAGCTCTGCCCTTAGGAGTCTTCTTTGTCTTAACGAGCTTGTCAACCTTAGGGGTTTATTTTCTGACCTAGAAAGTGATAAAACAAAGGAAGTTAGAAAAAAATATTATGATATTTTGGTAAACTAAATGTAAAAAGGGGAGAATAGATAGGTTTGGAAATGTTAAGTGCAAGATTTGCTGAACAATGATAAAAATATCCATGAAAAAGCTTGTGAACCCATTTGAAACTTTCTCAATCATTGCTTTTTCTTCTTGTCGCTATTTTCTATTTTAGGGGAACTATTTCTGTCCTTTTTTATCTTCATTTTTGCATGAAATAACATAATTTCTCCTTGATTTTTCAACTTTCACCCTAACATCTGCCCATATTCTCTAAATCTATCTCTTCTTATGCTTTTTTTTTCTATGTTGCCTAAACCTCAAAGCCATGCTTAACGATAGAGATTCTTAAAATACTTCCTAATCCACACACTCTCTCTCTCTATCTTTCTGAATCATCATTGTTTTTACCTTGCCTGCTTTGGCGAGAGTTCCGTGCATACGACCCATGATGAATAGATTTGGATTTTTTTCTTTAAAAAGCTGTTTGATTTTTCTTTATTTTTAAAGGATTATTATGGAATTAACCTTTTTCTGTCTTTCTTGTTTCTATCCCCCCTCCAATTTTGGATATGCAATATTTCCAATAATTTTGATTTTTTTATTATTCTCAATTTGCATTGGTTGTTCTTTTCCCCCAAAAAAGCCATTTAAAAATAAAAACAAAAAATGGATCTACATAATATCAAACACATAAATCTATTTCTTTTTTCCCAATTATTTTCTCTTATGTTTCTGCTTCGTTCAAAGTTCTTCTTTAAAGTTTAGTGTAGTTGGATTTTCTGGATCAATTTTGTTAGTTTCATCTTCTTTCTGCTCTTTTTTAGCATTCTTATCAGACCATCTGAATTGCTCTTAATCAGATGCAGCATATGCTCGTTTCAAGCCTCTTTCGAGAATTGTCAGGAGACTTTTTTTATATTGCAATAGTTAATAAAGCAAATCAAGATTCTCAAAGTAAATCCCTTGTAAATTCTCCAGCACAAACTCTTAATCATTTAATTTCTGTTTTAAAACAAAATCAAATATGCACATTAAAGGATAGGTTGTACCTTTACAAATTAATGGAATATTTGATAGAAATCTTTAGTAAAACAAACTTATTTTGTAAATTACCCCTAGAATCTATGTGATTTAATCTCTTTTAGCATTAATTAAACGCTAGAATTTCGGTCTTAAATCTTCAGTTGTGCTTCCCTTTTTAGCTTTATCATTATCTAGACAGCGTCTAACAATGATCTTGGAGACATCTCTTGCGTTGTTGAAGTCCTTGCTGTTCACTTCGTCTCCTAAACAAATTCATAATTAAAACCATTTAAATATTTTTCATTTCATTTCCAATTAAAATCCACTAATTCGCTGTAATTATTTTTTTATTTGTGTTACTAACTTCATCCCTGCATTTGCATGAGAAACTCCTTTTAAGAGTAGCCAAACCAACGAATATCTCTAACTATGAGTAAAATGCTTTTTCTCTTCTCACACAAATAGTTCCATCTTGGACTTTTATGTATTACAATAAATCTTCAAGACATTGTCCAATTTCCTTAGGATTTATCAGCTGCACGTTCAGACATTCAGTTGGATGATTTCTTTTGATCTCCCATTCAAGCACAAAGTAGGAAATGGCATCACGAGCTTCATTTTTGGAATATCAAAATAATAAAAAAACAAAGAAAATAATTGAAATAATTAGTATTTTTTTAGCAAAATTAATCCCTACAGAAATATCTCTACAGTCTTCCTTTATGAAGTGTGTTCGTCCAGAGACATACATTCCCTTTTGTCTATGTAATATACTCATAGTTCAGCTAGTAGTTGTTGACTTCTTTGATAAACTCGATTCCAGGAATGAGATAGTATTTGGCTTCATACAGTTTTCCATGTTTCATTACGTGCATTCTGTATGACAAAAAGAGGGAAAATTATCTTATTTATTTAGATAAATCACAATGAATTTATGTATTTTGTCATCATAGTTCATATGGTCTACATTGCCCATGTGAAATCAGCAAAATCAAGATGTCTTTCTTCTTTCAAACCGAAGATGTTCTAGCTTTCTATTGCAGTGTAATTGCTGGTGACATTCTTGAACTCATTCCACCATTCAGTAATTTTGAGACGCTGATCCATCATCCCACGTACCAGAGCAGAATCGATGGATTGTAGCACTTGCAACTCAGATAGACCGAATGAATACAAAGGAGTATTCATCTTCACTGATATTAGTGGAAGATACAATGAAAATCTGGTAGAAATTAACAAAGAAAAATATGAGAAAAATCCAGATTCAAGGAGGATTTAAGCATCATACACTGAATTATTGATGTTCTCCAGATGGACAAGGAGATTGAGTGCTAGCTGGATCTCCTTAAACTGTTAAGATAGCATGGTTAAAAATCAATTGGCCAGCTAAAATAAACTCAAAAATAAGTTGAAATCCAAATCATAAAATCTCCTAAAAAGCCATTCAATTCTTAATATCTCCTCCCCTTACCTAAGATAGTTTACTAAGCACTTTGGAGTATTCAGTGAAGTCCTGCTTGATATCCTTGTAATTATAAAATGACTTAGGCTAATGCTCATTAGTCAGGCAATTCCAATCTTCGCAAGTAAATAAAAAAACATCTTTATCTTTGATTTCGATATCTGAATAGATTCCCACGTCGCTTTTGGAATTGCTATCTATCCCTTCCACTGGCTTGAAAGAGAGATGCTTGTCCATATGTTTGAGTTACTTTGCCATTTGATTCAGTTATTCTGCTTTCTATGAGCTTTCCAGACTCACAAGAAGATTCTCATAATGAAACGCTGAGCAATCCCTTTCTCCGTAAGTCATGCAAACTTACTGAACAAACATAACTTCTTTGTTGTCCATAACTTGCTTGACCCATTTGCGCTACTCTTTGTATTAATTTTTGTCAATTCCAAAGAATTTTTCAGTTTCGCCATCGTTTTCCTATTCTTCAACAGCGTTGAGTGGTTTACTACTGAGATTATTATTTTCATTTGAATTATCCTTTTGAGTTGAATCTGCAAGTGTTAAGACACCTAAGAGCCATAGGAACACTAGCGATATGGTTTTTGCTTTCATATTGATTTTGATGTGTTTTATATTTAAAATCTTTCTTTTTTTATAAATTGTTTTGGAAGATTATTTTTAATTTTTTGAGAGAAAAAATAAAGAGTAAAAGATCCTGGATTCAACAATAATCATGTGATAAATAGGTAGAAGCAGCTTGAAATCTATTGCTTTTTTTGATTGAAAATCTGGACTTGATTCTTCACACGTGGGTGTGAAATCACATTTTTGAATGAGCAAACGAAGTTGTAAAACAATCAGCTAAGAATCCACCTGAATTATGCTTCAATATTACCTAAAGAATAAAACCATTCATAAAAGCCTTTAAATTATCTGAATCAATTGAATTTATTGATTCATTGCGTTACGTTTAAAATGCTCAAGTTAATAAATGGTCAATAGTGCTTTAAAAAAAAGATATTTTAAATTATGTCAAGAGTTAAATTGTCAAAAAGTTCATATTTGTTCCACAATCTAATTAATAATTGTCATATTCAACTCTTTGTAATCGTATCTTATTCTCGAGCAGCTTGTAAAATTCAACGTCAAATAAGTTGATTTTGTGGTTGCGGAATCGATAGATTAAAACTATTGGTTTTAATATGCTTTCGCAGCCAATCTAATTAGAACTGATAAATATCTCAAGAAACACACAAAAAGAGAGAGAGAGAGTTAAAACTCAAACTGGTTCTTCTTATTCTGCTCATCACTATCTGCTCAATACCTCTTTAACGAAGACCAAGAAATTTACAACTGTTATCCTACATTCTTAAGAACATATTGAGTTTTGCTTTCTAAAACTACAAAACAAACAATCTTTCCAATGAAGGCTTCCATTTCAGCCACAGAAAGGGGTTAAAACCATCTGCGATAATATTCCTAAAGTAAACTACTTCCTTCATCTTTTCCCTCTACAGATACTGCTGCGAATACTCCGCAACAACCAGAAACAATAGCTTCTTCAGAAACCTTCCCTTTAACAAAAGCAAGTTAACCTATTAATACCATCAAAATCACCCCTTTCTCTTAAAAATCCTGCAAACGCTCACGATGTCTTCACACGTAATCAACTGCCAACTTCTGCAAACCTCATAGTTCTTCTCAATCAGTATTTCAAGCAATTTACGCCAGCATTTAATAAACTTAAACAAACCTTAACCCCCAAATCATCTAAGCTCAAAGAAAACAATCATCTTCCAGTTCAGACATCTCCTCACAGCAACCCTAAATAAACTCCCATCGAGAAGGCGTGCGATTTTCAGATCTTAAAAAATCAGTAAACGCTTCGATTGCAGAAACAGCTACGAGTTTAGTTTCAACGAAACCAAGTACTGCAATCCACAGTGCACAAAGATTATTGCCTTAACAGTAAAATTTCCTAGGATAATAGCAGCAAACTGTTAGCCGTACTTCCTCATCTCATTCTCTTCCTCTATGCGGTGCCTTAACGAATTAAGATAAATACATCAATTCAGCGACAAAGTAAAATGGAATAAAAATCTCAGATGAGACGATGGATGCTGCAGAATTTGAAAAAAATGAGTATATAACCTCAAGAAGATCAAAATCACCAAAGAAAACAAATCATTAAATTACTACTACCATTACGAACCCTTCTACGTTGATCCGCTCTAGTACCTCTAACCTTTCAGAGCGGATAAAGAAATATCACAGCATTTAACGTTCTACATCGACATTAAATGACTCTCAGTTTTTTTTCCCTGACTAAAGATTTAAAACAATTCAAAATGTTGCTTCTGCTTCATCGTCGGTGCATGTTAATACTAGCCAAGATATGTACCTAGGAACGCCATCAAAAGATGCAAACAAACAATCAAATATTCCTTATGGTTTTTGTAAAACCGAAGATAAAGAAACATCACAATCTGATGCACTTCATTAGAAGTAAATAAATGGAATTTTAAAGAACAAATAAGCATCAAGTAATGATAACAACTATGACAAAAATAGTACTAAATTTATTAATAATTTAAATGATACACCCACAACAACTAACAGGGATAATCAAGAAAAATGTATTAATTCAAATAAATCCAAAAGAATTATTATTCAAAACAAAAATTAAGATACCAATAGCTCTATGGATTGTAACTCAGCTAGATTACCTTCTCCTTTACTAAAAGCAGCATACAGCTAGCATAGCCATCAAGAGGATTATCATCATCATCACCCCCATCGAATAGTTCTTGGTGACTATTCGTTGAATTCTTCAGCGCATCAATTTGATAATCTTTCCTCTCCATTTCGATAAACCAAATAATCTACCAATTCAATCCTCAAATCCTTAAACCCTATGGACGATAATCACTAAATCTAGAATCTAATCGAATTTATGGAAGAAACAAAACCAGAAATATTACATTTAATTTACGATTTTAACAACGGTGAAGATCAACTAGAATAGCTAATTTGGTCGATAATTAAATGCACTATCGAAACTAAATCGATCTTCATCCTCTGCAAGATTCTCATGCTCATCGGACAAATACAATAATCTGTCGGTCGAGTTGATAAATCAGCGTTCTTTTACAATCAAGCCCTTCTTTGTGCTGATTTACTACCTCCTGATCACAAAATCAAATCTACTTTATATAAACTCCTCGGGTAGCTTTCTATTATAACAAACTAATACAATAATGCAGTTGTGTTCTACAAAAAAGCGTTATAATATGCTTGGTTTGAGAATTAACAAGATGCTGAGATTGATATTTACGAATAACTTGGTGTAGCATATTATTATCTATCTGAATTATCGAAAAGTGCATTTTATCATTAGCGATCGATTTCTTCTGATTATGAAGTTGAGAATTCACATCTCTGGAAGATTGCTAATGAGATCACTGCGGAGATTATTAAATCAAAAGAACCACCTGTAGTTTAAATCGATAATCGAGTATTCTCACATCTTGCATTGCCATTGAATTTTATGTAATTCGATGGGATTTTTAATAAGTTAAATGTTTCCTCTGCAATAACTGGTAGTCCTTCGAGGAGAATGTAATCACATCCAGAAAGTAGTAACTCTAAGGTAATATTGGGTTCTAAATTACAATTCTCTAATGTAAACTTGAAAACAACTGAAAGTATACCAGATATTTAAGAGGTTGATGATGAGAATAATGAAACGACTGTGAACCCAGAAATTGAGAAACAAGATAATAAAGGGGATATTATTATGAAAAGATGCAGCAGTAGTATTCTCAAGAAACATAGCATGGCTGGTCAAGAAGGAGATAATGGAAAAAATGATTTTTACTCGCAAATTGTAGCTCAAGAATCGTAGCAAAAAAATTATTACCGATCCGTGTCACATGGAGAAAAGACAATTAGTTCTAACTAAAGAGACATTAATGTCCTTAAGAGAAAGTAAACTACGATTGGTATTGCTAATACTAATAGTAGAAGATCCTCACCATTGATTTCTTCTAGAAGATCGGCTTCTCAGTTAGATCTATCCCATTCAATCTTGAAATCACCAGATTCCTAGCACCAAAACAAGGATCTTCTTGAAAAGCACAAATTCACCATAAACTTATAAAAGTAATATATTTATTGTTATGTTTCCGAGATATGATTATTGATTGAATTCTGTTTGTTCTTTCTCTAAACTTAGGTAGGAATATGGATAAAACAGCAATAAGAATAATAGCAGTAGTATTATATCTTTTGAAGGAGAAGACGAGAGATTCTTGCATTGTGAACGAGCAGCTTAAGCGAAGAGACTATTATACGACAATTGCAATGGCGAAACCATCATCTCCAGCATTCTAGATTCTAAAGAATTTATCTTTGAAATGTCCACTCCCAAACATAGAATTTCCTTAGTCAATCCTATCCCAATTACCCCCAAAAAAACCAAAGAATCTAGTTTAAAAACCATTCAAGCTCGTATAAAATAACAAAAACTCGATGAACAACAAACCCAACAAGAATAAATGCTCTATCCACCATCTTCTTCTTCACATAGAGTGATCTAACCTTCAAGCAATTCCTACAATGTAAACTCCCTTGGAATTGTCGGTGAAAAAGGCAGCTAAAGAACATTTGATGATTACAAAAAGTACAAACTACCACTTGCTAAAAAAATAGAAGTTTTAAGTAATTCTTAGGTGCCAATAAGTTAATTATGGGATAAGATTGATAGGACAGTTGCGCTCTCGAACAATAAATATTCAAATCATTTCAATGATAGGGTTAGGCTTTCGCAGAATACACCAAATAGATAAGCTTCAAATTTTCAAAATTATCCTAAAATAGCTTATAAAACGATTAAATCTACGTATAATGAGTTGCTTGAGTAGCTGAAATAGGCCAAATAACGTTGCTAAATGTGAAATTAAAAAAATATACAAACCCCACTTGATTTGTTCTCTTGCTTGGGGACTATTCTACTAGTTAAGTTCTATTCTTTCTAAGCAATAAATAATGATAATCAGACTGCTCTTTCACTATTCAATCACTATGCTTGAAAAATAGACAGTTCTAATGATATCATTCAAGCAATTAATATTATTTATGATAATGTGTTTTAGCCATTCTTTTACTCTTTAATACAAAAATCAAATGTTGGAGGCTTCTAAGCTAATAATATTTGTAACTCCATTCTTCATTTAACTTTCATATGTGTGAATTGCTCCGTATTCGTGAGAATTGTTGTTGAAAATACTTTAAAAGTGCTGTCTTGAGATTTCAAAAAATTGTACTTTCAACCAGTGAATTAATAAACGAACATCCATTTGAATTTTGATGGTGGTTCTATTTGGGAGTTAGTTAATTTAGGTGTCTGTAAGATATCAGCTATAACGTTGGTATGAGAGGGAAAGGTTAATAAGTTGACCTAAGGGAATAATTAGGAAGTGGATTAGTAGGAAAATCCCCAGAAATTGCTCAAAAACTAAACACAGAAACACCAACAAAGAAAAGTTAAGAAAATTATGCCTGGATTTTTCAAACCTAAAGAAAATCATTATTCTACCCCTCAAAACAATGTTTTTTGCATGTGAATACACTATTAAAATGGATGTTCAGATAGTTGCTCTTGGTATTTTTATGAAAAACGGAAAGACAAAGGGAGGAAAGTTTGAATTTGAAAAGCCATTAAAAGAGGAAAATGATTCAATCAAAATGAAGAATAAAAACATCCATTCACCATAAGGAACTTTTAGATGGTTTGGAAACTACAATTGGATAATAGTTTGCCATGACAGTGGATGAGAATGGTTTTGTATTGAAATAGCAAGAAGAAAATACAAAGAGAATAGACAAACTGAGAATATACCCATTCAAGTGAAGAAATTGATGGAGGGCTGGCTAGGGTAAATGTTGCTAGATTAGATTGGTTTGTGGTATAAAATTACTGCATAATTAGCCAAGCAAATGTATTAATAAGTTTATTGTTGGAGTTTTTTAGGAAAAATAGGCATAATTTAACATAAATTTGAAGCTAAAAAACAGAAATATTTTGAGTTTTAGTTAATTTGTTATCGTTTTCTAAGAAACTGGATTTGTGGTTCAGATAATACAAGAATGATAAAGAAAAATATGTTGCATATTTGATCTTCCAAAAGAGAGGAGGTAAGGGGAGGGGGTAGTTGTGTGTTTAATAAGTTGAAAATCAATCTATCGGGGGGGGATCATGAAAACCAGCGAATAACCAAATTAGCGAGTAATTAGAAGAAATTAAAGAAATATGCGCCAAATTTCCCTTCTCTTGTTGCGTCAGTGATCTCCACAAACATCTAGGCTTATTTGTTTTTAAGTAGGTGAATGAATTCAACTCCTTAGCTGTTGTTTCATAGCACATATCGAGCGAACACATATGTACATTATTCCTTAGTGATTTAGCGCTTCCCCTTCATAAGAAGTTAGTTCTTGGAAGATTTTCTTAGCTCCGTTTTGAAAAATGTTTCATTGTCTGATCAATCAACTCCACCAAATTAATTGAACGCTTAGCAAATAGTCTATTATATGAAACATTGTGAATTATAACTGGGAAAGGAGGGATATTTAAATCTATTTTTACCGCTCTTTTGAGTGAGTACTTGCTTTTTGTTCATTTTTTGTTCATGCTTTGTTTTTAGAATAATCATGAATGATCTCTAAAATTTCAAACGAATAAGCATATTTGATGATTAGGAGCTTATTAGGTCAAAGAGAACATAGAGATGCATGTAAGAACTTGGATAATAAGAAAGAAGGATGTATTTATTTTTCAATTCATCTATGGGAAATACTCTATGTGTCTCTGCATGGAAAAACAAATGTAAATATCAGAGAATCACAGAGAGAATTTGAGATCAAAGTAAAGATATTTCAAGATACATCAGAGAAAGACAACAATAAGAAAAAAGACGAAGAGCACGTCGATGGGGAGAACAGATTCAAAGAAGGAGAGAGCATAAAGTCAGATAAGATTCTGATGAATACTAGAAGAAGCAATTTAATGACTAGTTTTTAGAAAGATTAACAGGGATTAAAGAGCAAAAAGACAAATGGAAGATAGAGGGATAGCAAGAGTTGAAAGAAATAGCAAGTTTATTGGTGTTTCATATTTAGAAATTGGAAAAATATTCCCTTGCATCTTGGGAATTTAAAGAAAAAAAATAACTACACAATTTCATGTAAAATTATGAGAAATTACAAGTCATTATCAAATAATTAGCAACTCCAGCGATTTAATAGCCTGCACTGACGCAGCATTATTGATATTCAATCAAGGATATTTGCTTGTGTTTATGTAATTGTCTTCAATCATCTTCTCCTGATGAAAAAGATTGAATTTTTGTAATTTTCATTGAGGAGATTCTTGATAGCACTAATTTCAATAAGATTAACTGCAATGGGTCTTTAGAGAAATGCTAAATTTATAATTTTAGATAATTAGTTTAGCTAGCTTTTTGAATTGGTTTTTGGTTTAATTAATCAAAATCAATGGTACATTCTAGAAAAGCAACGAATCAATTTGATAGGGAAATTATGGCCAATGTCAAGCATGTCTATTATTTTTTCATTAAACCTAAACATATTACCATCTCTTTTCATTCAATTATTGCTTGTGATTCATTGAATAAAATGATAAATCCTTTGGGGATTTATTATTATGATTTATTTAAATCGATTTCGTGAGCATACTTTGTTCTTTGAGTTGTTAGGCAGCATGACATACCATGAAACAAAGTTTTGTACATGTAAAAATAGCAAAAAATCAAAGAAACTAAACATTAGAATAATGATCAAAGTACCTAAAACTCATTAATCACTACTGAAACACAATTTCAGCGTCAAATATGCTCATCTAAAACAAGAATAACAAAAATTTAATATGGACAAATATTTTAACTCCTACACATAATACTACCGAAGAATATTTAAATCAGAAGACGAGATGAGATGTTGAAATGATTGTTTGCATTATGCGGCATTCATGAGTAATTTAAGTAATTACCAGTTGACGTCACAATAATTGCAAGGGATTTTCTTCATTTGATGTCAGCTGATTTGGCTTGCTTTTTTATGTCTTTCAAGCATCTAAAAGTTACCCATTTTTCGTTTTTAAAAACAACTCAACAAAAACTGGAAAATTAAAGTAGATTTCCTCTTCTAATCACGAGGAAATACTAGTTTATTCTTCGAAAGTTGATTGAAACAGGAATATTTAGAAGCAGCGTTTTAACTCTCTCCTTCTCTTTATCTGTTTATCTCTCGTCGGCTGAGATTACGCCAACAGAATTAATACGCCGTAATCTGACACGAAAACTACTATTCTGATCTCTTCCAGGTTATTAATCTGAAGGAGGCTACAATCCCCTCCCCCCAGCACTGAAGGCTTATCTGATGACACACTTTCCATAATTTTTTGACTAATTTTCACGTAATTTTTAACAAACTCTTTTGAATTTATCTATCTCCTATCTCTCCCCAGTTTGAAATTCTGCTTATAGTCTCCTAGCATCCCCCTCTGTTCTCTTCATCCCGAAAATAGCAGGTTATACTAATATTTTCGTTTCCATACTGTGAATGGATAAATCGCCTAGCATTAATGTCTGGTTTTAAAGCGTAATTAAACCATTCTACTAATATTTAAATAAGACGATTTGGGTAATTTTTTGGAGATTGAATTACTAGAAATACACACATAAGTCTTTGGAGAATTGGATGATTTTGGGGTGGGAATAATTAACTTTTTTAGGCATGGATATCCCCTTTCTCTCTCGAATCTCTCCTTCTTATTAAGAGCTCTCAAGAGGCATAGTATTGTGGGTCATTTTGTAATTGTATCTGTATTTGTGTTTTATGTCTCAAAATGTATTCTATCTATTCGTTATTTGTTTAGCAATGTGGAGGTTATTTACTCTTAAAAAATGACATTTTAGCTTTTGAAAGGCAAATTATTCTCTCTAATATCTTTCATTATCCATACATTTGTGTACTTTCTAAATCAAGGAGTGTCCCATGCACAGGATGAATTTAGCATTTTAGGAGGGATGAATTTGTGAGAGTGATTTAAAGAAATTCGGGTAACTTTGACGTCTGATGAAGATGCTCTACCACCACTGTAATTATCCAGATGCAAGGATTAATACGCTAAATTGACAGTACTCTAGATTAGACAGGAATTGATTTTAATTAACTGCATTATGAAAAAACCCTTATAACTTAGTTTAAAGATGTGGAGGCAGTTACCAATTCAAAAATGGCTCTAAACCCAGCGAAAAATGTCTCAGCTCATCGATAAACATCTCAAATACCTCCCAATGCTGTTATTTTGTGGGATTTGTAAATTTAGAGTAGTTAAATTTATTGCTTTGACTGATAGAAAGATTCTGAGGAAGACTGTAAGAATTGAGATGTGAACGATCGAGTTTAAAAACGAAGGCTAGAATTGGGGTTGTCTTTGCGGGTAGGCAAGGAGGAGAATGACGAATTAAGGAACAAATTGTAATATTACGGTGTGGAGTGGCGCAGTATTGAGACTGGGGAGGAGCAGACGCAAGGGATCCCAGAACAGTATTAATTAGCGTCATATTAATTGTATGGGGCGAGAAGCCAGCCAATCATTTTAAAATCAACTTTGATCTCCCCAGATTAACCATAATCGATTCATTCTCAAATACAATCCCAAAACAAAAAAATAACTGAACCAAAACAGTACACAATATAACCAACACAATTACACATACAAAACAACAACAACAAAAATGAAAGTCATCGAAGATATCCTTAGAGAAGTTGATCTGGAAGTTCTCCGTAAAGCTCCTCACGCTTAACGTAAATACAACAAGATCACAGAGTCCCTCCGAACAAGATTCCTTACAAAGATCTTCAATGAAAACAAATCCATCAAGAAAGCTGCTGAAGAACTCAACATCAACTACTCCTCTGCTAAGACAATCCTTACCATGCACAGAAAGAAACTCAGAGCTTCTGGGTCATCTGCTGATTTACTCTCCCTCGCTGAAGAAACATAAGATAAATCCCTCCCTCCTAAGAATCAAATTAAACAGTCCTTCCTGTCTACTGCTAGTAATTTATCTGAAATGAAGGATTCCGAGGAATCATCCGAAGAGAATCACCATGAAGAGTTACACAAGCTATCATCGTTCGCTAAGATCAGCAAGAATGTTGTACTTGTCTAACCCCCAAGACAAAATAACATTATTCAACAGTAATAATAAGAAATCGCTTAATAATAATAAGTTCCAGCTATTTCTCCTGCTATGATGGCTCAAATCTAATAGTAGATGTAAGCTCAATAGCAATAACAACAATAATAATAACTATAAAATACACTTTAGTAGTTGATTCTCTTACAGAATGCAGTATTAGTTTAATAATAAAACCAATAGAACCCTCTCGCTTAACTTCTACTCCAATAGTAGCTCATGATGTTTAACCCTCTTGCACAATCTCAACTCAACTTACCAAACTGGATCTGAACACACACACACACTACTTCACAAAACAATCACCTCTTCTCATTCACTTCTATACAAAAAAATCATTTATTTTCACAAGACTTTCCTTTCTTTTTCACCTCATTTTCTTATCTTTTCACATTTTCTCACTGTCTCTTCAAAACATGTCAATACTTTTGTGTCTGTTATTCCAAAATATTTCCCTCTCATTTTCGATTCAATTAAACACTTTCATCACAAATCTTAAACAGTTTATTTTTGAAAATTATACCTAGGAAAAGATAGCAAAATAATATGAAAATACCTCAGAAAAACAAGGAAATTCCTTAGATAAATTAAACATTTCAAATGGGAACGCAAATATTATCAATGTTTTTACATCTAATGGACTTATTCCTTTTTCTTTCTAAAAATAAATACATCGTATTCCCATTTAGTCCAGAAGTTCTTCTCTCATTTGCTATTCGAAATAATCCTTGTGAGCCCTTATTAGTTCTATTGTTTGTTTTTATGAATATGATATATTTTGTTTCTTCTTGTGATTTTTTTATAAGAATGAAAAATCAAACTCAATAATTCACTACAGTTAATAATTCCAACAATGGCAACTCTCTTAAAGGGTTAAAACAAGCTAATTTGTCGTTTGATAAGATTCTTGCTTCTACTATGAGAACCTACAATGATATTGACTTGAGAACCTTTAGACCTTAGAGCTCGCAGCAATAATATTCGATCTAACAAGTTTCATAAGATTTTTAGATTTTCAAACAAGATCGTCAACATCATTTATCTGAATAAGAATTTCATCATGTCAAACGCCCTTAATCTACAGCTCTATAAAATCAGCAAAGCTCAATTGGCTAACTGCCACAATAGCCTTCCCACAAGCCACCTTCAAACGCTTTAAAATCCTTGAAATTTCTTACTGCAACTTAGAAAATCAATTAAATATCAACTCATCGAAATAACACTGAACGACATCAACAGCAACGATAATAACAATAACTACAACTCCTTGAGGCACCTTAGAGCATCCATTCATTAAATAAACCTTCAATGTAAAGTGAAAGAACCTTTGAAGGAGACAGGAAATCGTTACAAATTATGAACAATCATCAAAGAGAATATAATTTATCAGAGGAGCGTTGGAGACAAGCTGAAAATTACAATGCAACAATGACTGCGACGATAAAAGATGAAGAGTTAGGGGTACTCAGAGGGAAGAGACTATCCGGAAATAAGAAGAAAGAGTTTGAATCGCAAAAGGTATAAATCATTACAGAGAAGATCACAACAAAACAAAAAAAACAACAACAACAAAAATATCCAAATAAAAAAATCATAAAACACTTGTTTTTTACTACAATAAACTGAAAATATCATTATATTCATCTTTTTGAATTTATCAACAGGCCTTGCTGAGGGAGAAAGCAGCTGTCTTAAGGGAAGAAATCAAAAGAAAAAAAGATCTTCCATTGGAGATAAAAGCTGACAAGTAGACTACTAATGAAAAAGAATAAAATCTCAGAAATCATATTGAAATATTGTCACTTTCATGTAGGTAAATTTTAAAAATAGCGAAAAAAGTAATAGGAATAGTGTATTCTTCTCTTGATACGACTATTTTCCTTTCTATCTCTTTCTCTTAGGGTTGAGTCAGCATATCCTGAGGAGATTGAATTTGTTATTCGCAATATTGAAAAAGAGTGTTACTTCGATTGGCGGACACAGATACCCATGGAATTAAGAGAAAGCATCCTTGCCTTGGATATCAATAAGAAGATACGTAATTACAGATCGCATTATATTAGAGGGAATGCTTTTCGCTCACATAACATCGAAAAGAAGCATATTCTTTGATATTTTTGTTGAGGAATTTATCCTATTTTGAGGGGAGAAGTCATTTTTAACAAAAAACTCAACTTGTTTTTAGGTAATATGCTATGCCGTGTGAATCCTGGACATCATTATTCCCTTGTTCGAGTAGTGAATCTTCTTTTTGAAGAGCTTCTCCGATTTGATTAGTAGAGCCTGAACCAGAAAGATTTGTTTCTTCAAGAAATTCAAAGTATTCAAACATAATTCTAATTTTGCAAGATTATTTTTGATTCATTGATATTCTTTCTTAGAAGCGAATGAAGAAGTGAAATAATCACAGGAAATGATGAAATAAATGAAATTGCAAATGTCCGAACTGCAAGAACAAGCTACTCAACTTTAAACGGAATTGCAAAACGAAAAAAATTTAGAAGATATTCAAACTAGGACAAGCATAAATCTAGATAAAAAATATGCCGATTAGCATGCTAAAATAGAGAGACTGTAATTACGAATAAAAGATCTAAATGAAGAAAACAATATTCTTAAAGGTTAGCATGCTTCATAGATCTAAACAATCAAAGAATTCAGAACAGATAATCAAGGACTTTAGAATGAAATAGTCAGATTAAATGAGTGTATTCTAGAAAGCGAGTAAGAAACTTAAAACAGAAAAGATTTTATTTCATAAGAAAAGAAAAAACTACAAGTTGATCTCGGTCGATTTCAAGATAAAATCGAAGAATATTGTGATAATGTTAATTTGAAGGCAGGAGATATACTTCGAGATCCAAATAATTATTATGCGAAATTTATCAGGGAAAATTCTTAGAATTATTAGACTGGAGGTGATAAGGAATTTAGATTGCAAAGAGGTATTTTGTCCAAAGAGAAACAGACTGAAAATGATATTAAGGCAAACAATAAACTGTTGGATAATAATACTCTTAATGAAAAGAATATTCTGAATAGTTCAGGAAGTTCATGGGATGAGGAGGTTTCTAACAATCGCCAACATTAGCGAATGAATAAAAATTGAAGGTGCAATTGAATAAGCTACAAACAAATCGAGTAACTCGAAGAAGATAACTGGTGAAGTAAAAAAACAAATAAGTTATCAGAACCCTTCTTGGCTTCGAAAAGATAGCTGAACAAAAAAATAGAACAGTAGTAGTAAAGAAAAAAAATTAAAATTATTTCATGTGATGAAGGGTAAGAGAGAGGGTATGGTGAGAATAAATGGAATAATTTATAAATGGAATTAAGGAGATATAAACTGAAGACGAAGCAAAAGGGAAGAAAAGCACATAAAAAGATAAGAAGAGTTGAAGATAATATTAGATAATTTTTATTTTTTTATTTTAGTAGTTTTTGTAAAGATGTGATTTTGGTTAAAGCAGAAGAAGCTTTTTCATTCCTTTTGTTGATGTCAAATTCTGTCTTAATCCTGTTAGTTATCTAGCAATTAATGAATGAATGGATGAGATTTTAGAAGGGAAAAATGGAAACAAAAGAGAAGCGGGGGACAGAAATAAAAAAGAAAAAGTTATTTGTGATTTAAAATGTTTAAGTTTGTTACCTTATTTTGTAAGAATTGTTTTGAAACATGGGGTGATAGTAAAGAATTCAAGAGAATAGAGTTGAAACGGAGATAAGATTGCTAAGGAGCTCATCTAAGATCAAATTTACTCTCGAGTAATGAAGATTACTTGCTCGATGGAGCATTTGGTGCGCCTTCAAACACATCCCAGAATCTTAACGTTTCATCTCCTGCACCTGTGACAATCTTTGTGCTACAAGGTGACAATCCAAGCTGAAGTACTCTGCAAGAATGTCCCGTTAATCTCGCACTTTTCTAAAGAGACGGATACTTCCATACAATGATATCGTTATCTTAGAACCCATGTGTAGACACAAACTCATTTTCATTTTTCGAGAAAACTAAATTACACACTTGAGAGTTAGATTCTATCATGTCTACTTGTTTACTTAGAGATGTATTCCAGAACCTTATTGTTCTATCTGCTGTTCCACCTCCCGACACAAGTAGTCCATGCTAATGCGGGCTCCAAGCCAACGCTTTAACACCTGCTTTGTGCTCTCCAAATTTACTTACATGAGTTGAGCTCCTCAGTGACCAGACGAACAGTTTATTATCATTTCCTCCACTTGCGAGAGACTACCCATCAAACGACCATTTCAAACCGCAGACTTCTTGTTTATGACCTGTGTATCGTTGAATCGTTCTTGCTGCGATGCTATTATTCACACGAATATCCGTCACATGAATCGATTTATCTCGAGAACCGCTAGCTAAAGTAAAATCATCTCTCCAAGCTAAACTACCGATTCGATCGTTATGTAGAGTTAACTGCTGAATAGGTTTCAATGTAGTCGCATCGAAGACTTATACAATCCCCCTGCAATCACCAATTCCTAGGAGATTTCCAGATGGACTCCATTGTACAGCTTGAACTTTATTAGGTTCCTCAGGGTTTTATTGATTCATATTTTGTTATGATTCCGTCATATCACAAACCTTTTAGACTTTATTGTTTTAGCCATTCCAAACATAGACTTAACTAGCTAAGCCTACTGCAATAAGATTGCGTGTGCTCCAGTCAAGTAAATTTAAGTAGAAATCATCAATTAACCCTGGTGCATCTAGGACTTTATATTATGTATACGAAATCGATTTCTTCGCACTTGAGGATCCACTCCATCCACTGATACTACCTCTTCCAAGCCCTTTAGCATTACCTCCTTCAGATTAGTCCTCCCCGAGTTATCTCCCAACAAGACCACTCCCTAGAACACTGCTACATTGCTGTAATTTTTTAACTAAATTTTCAATACCATTTCTCGAATTATTATTGTTATTTCCTCTTAACTCACCGCCGCATATTTCATTAGCTACTTTTTTATGATGATTCATGAAATTATTGTGTTTATTATTGTTTGCTCCTTTTTTAATTGAGCAATTATTATTATTGTTATGCTAACCAAATCGAAGTTTCTTTTCTTCTAAGCCATCTAACTCTAAAACATGACGCTTGTAGAGTGATGCGATGGTGCAGTCGTTTTCGTTTTGAATGAATTAACCTTTTGTAGTTTTGGATTGTTTCACGTCATGCGCGGAAGTCAGCATTACAGATAATTTAGAGTCTTTACGCGATGGAATGAACCTTGTGTCATTTCCACCTCCATAACAGCAGCGTTGATCGGTGTTATCACTAGATGAAGAACACAAAAAGTTTCCATTAATACTAGATCTAGGATCGTTAGGATGAAACTATCCATACCCACTGTAGACATCTCTGTTTCCTCCATTGTTCTTCCATCCACCATAATACATAGGATCGCCCAAACAAGAATAATTCATAGACTAAACAGCAGACATCGTATTACCTTACCAAAGGCCTTATTCTTCTTCAACAATCTGCATTTTTATAGCACTTCTCTCTCTCTCTCTCTCTTTATCCTTCTTGTAACGCTTGTAGATTTCTTTCAAGCAATCTCTACCTTATGTATATTATCCTTCCGAATCTAAGGACTGTATTTTTCTCTGGTTTTTATTGAGTTTAAATCTCCCTCTTTTTTTTAAAACCTTATATCAGAGACTATTACTTTCTTTTAATTTTTTAATAAATAACTTTCGCGGACTTTCTCCCACTCCCCTTTCATTACTCCCCCAAGAAATATCGCTGCAGTTTGATTAGGATCTCCCCCTCCCCTCCGAATAAATTTAATCAACCACTACTCTTCCTGGAACATAATTAAATTATTCATTTTTACATATTTTCATTTACTAAAGAATTCATTATTTTTGCTAATCTTCTCTTGGATTGGGGTTTCTTCTCTCCCCAATAAAACTATTCTTGCTTATTTTTGTAATTACTTTATTCTTATCAATTTATTATGAAAGCAGCTTTCTCTTTGTCTCTTACTATATCTTTTTTCTGTTTCTTGGTATTTTGGTTTTACAAAAATACTTGACTAAATCTTTCAATTGTATTTCTCTTTTATTCCTCTAATCTTTATTTCCCTTAAACTGCTATTCTGTGTGAATAATCACTTAGATGTGCTTCCATATCTTAATCCCTTTTAAAAAATATTCCTTAAATAAATTCTTTAAACTATGCAGCAAGTAATTTTTATTGTCTTAGCTATTTTGGCATTTGATTAGCTTTAAACGCAAACAATAAATAAATATCAAATAATTTGTCACTTTTCATCTTTTTATTCCTGTTATCATACATACAAATAATCAAAATTTGTCTGCTTCATTTAAAATTTATTGACTTTGATAGCCTATGAAAATATAGAATGATATGTGAGGATCTGAAAATTACAATAAAATATACAATAACAATTATCTAAAAAGCTGAGCTTTTTAGGAAGGTACTTTCAATAGAAAAATGAGAAGAAATAAACTTATTCTGTCAACATCTAGCACAATGAACTTTAGGCATTCAAATTGTCTAAAAAAAGGGGAAGCCCTAGTTTTTTTTACTTAAAAATTATTGACAAAAAAAGTGAGAAGAAACATAAAGAAAGAGGGAATTATTTGTGCCCTCCCAATAAAATATAAGTTGCCTTTGTATCTTTTTTAAATTATTTTTAGCAGTAGCGCTAATTTCGACAGCCTGATAAAATAGAAGATATTGCATTAGCTGACGTTTCTGCTTGCTCATGCTACTTCATTTTATTCCTCTTTCTGCAAGTGCTAAGTGGATATATTTACGGGTGTTTATAATTTTTTTCTTCATTATCATATTTATGTTCTCGCTGTTTTGAGAGTATCTTTTTAGAATCTCTTCTTTAGTTTAAAATTCTTGCAGGATTGCTTATTTCTAATATTGTTTATTACTCTTAGTTCATTTTCATCTGCATAATATAGTTTGTTTGTATGATTCTTTGGCTCTTTACATTTCAAAAAAGAGGAAATTAACTGAAACTATTGATAAAGCAATGACATATCTAGCAACAATCTGTTGAAAATCATTAAAATCTGACTAAAGGAATTGAAACATCAAAATATTGACAAAAGTGCTTCAGAATATATTTCAAACAATATCAAACACTGTGATGGAAGAATCTTCATTCCCTTTATTACTCTTGAATTGAGCTTAAATATGACTCTAAGTGCTCTTATGATAAAATGCGCGAAACAAGAATAAAAAGAAATCAGCTTTCTGGTTGAAGATATTTTTTTCTTCAAGTTTTTTAGAGAAGGTATAAGAGCATCTAATTACTTAAAAAAACAACTTTAATAAACAACTTTTAAATTATTGTTGAGTTTTTGTAGAACTAATTCTGTTAATTATTGATATTTTGATAAGATAACTATATAGGTAAAAATTCTCTAGCTGGGAATAAAAACTGTATAATATTTGAAATGTAATGCAAATCAAGAAACAGCTTGAAACGCAATAGCTTAGAAGTTAAAAATATGAGAGATAATAAATAATGATTGAAGAAAGAGTTAATTAAATATAAAATGAGAGTTGTTTTTGAGGGTAACTTAAGGATTTGGGTTAGAATGGATAGTTAAAGTGATTTTGTTTTTTTAATTTAGATGTATGTTAGCATCTTTTTTTAAATTTTATTTATTTTTTTACTGAATTCTTGCAAGATTTTGATATTCAAAGGATATTATTGTTATTCAGATTATCGGAGAAGAACTGGAATTATTCAAGATTCTTGTAGAGATCTTTTATGCGCAGTTTGAAGTTGAGTGATTGTTTTTATTGAATTGATTCGGAGTGTTTTTGGAGATTGAAGCAAAATTTTCATTAGTTTTATCAACTGGATTTTTCGAAATATTATGAAGGCTAAAAGTTCTTTTTTATGAGAAAATAGACTGAAAGGCAGAATACTAATGGGAAATATGTGATGAATCAAATGAATTTCTATCATTTACTAAATGCATAGGATTATGGGTATTTTGTTAGGAATAAGGTAATGAGTTCTATGGAATGGAATTGATGGATAAATTAGGAAGGGAAAAATATTTATTTTTGTTAATCGAGAAGCTATTTTTATTGATATCAGTGATGTTTTGAACGTAATTCTAGCGAGGTATGCTGTTCAAAGGGGGGAGCTATTTAATGGAGGAAACAGAATTATGATTTGGTTATCCAATTTCATTATTATTTGTGTTATTACTATTTCTATTGATACTGCAGTTAATTTGCTTCATCGAAGTTTCAAAACTATTGTGATATTTGTGATTACCTTTTTAAACCTTCAGCCCTTATGTATGAAAGTTCGTAGTATTATTTAAGCTTTATTACTGTAGATTCGTATGATTCGTCAATTAATCTAAACTAGACATTGATAGGGAATTTCTTTTGAGATGTTTAGCTGAAATTAAGCTATTTCTATGCAAAAATGAATTTCTTATGTAAAATTCACTTTTTTTATTTATGTCATTAACAGAATTGCTATGGAGTTTCTCGTTTGAGTTAGTTGAAGGACTCGATAAATTTACGTAACTCATACTGCCAATGTTTCTTCTAAACTCTAATCTCTTGTTTGCTAATCCTGGTAGATTATGATAATCATCAACATCTTTGAGTTCTTCATTTTGTGCTTTATCTCCTTGTCTCATTGATTTATGAATTACTTCCATCTACATAACAAATTTCTCCTGTACAAAAAAATAATTCAAAATTTCTTTTTTTCTTCTTACGAGATTTGCATTCTCTTTGGAGACATAATCAAAGGAGCCTGTCTACAACGATACAAAATGCTTATTCACCTTCTGTCTACCCTTAGAACCTTTTATTTTACTCAAGAGAGGTGCTTCTTAGAAGAGATAATCAAATAAAATTTCCCTATGATGATCTTAGTTTTTGATAAGCTTTTTATTAGAACCATCTCCGATATCTAAATCAGATGCATTTACAGATTCTGCTGGAAAGAGTGAATAGCTTTGAACACTTTTGAGTTCAGAGAAGATTTTCCTCTTTTTTCTCTCAATCAATTTGATATTTCTAACTAACTTTTATCTTGTGAACTCAGTTATTTAAAAGTTCCGGTTATCTTTTGTTGGAGTTGTAATTGAGTCAGAAATAGTAGAATCTAAGTAGCTATTCACTTAATAGCTCTAATTATAATTTCTGTTATGGAGTCCTTAGCATACTATTGAATATTTATCAACTGTAGAACCAGTGGTATTTGAATTGTTTAAGATTGTCAATGCTGTTTTTTCTGCAGTTTTATTATTAATTTTGCTTAAAGAATACTTTAAACTTTTAAATCCATTTGATTCAGTTATTTGAGAGTAATTCTAATTAAAAATGTGGTTATTGTTATCTGTAGTAGCAGTGTTATCTTTTATCATATTGATTGTGACCACATCATGTTAAAGATCAATAGGATGTAACACTGCTGAAACATCTAAAATATCCACTGAAACTGAAGGAGTCAATGTTTGATTAATACTATTCTCTAATGAATGTGATTTTGATTAGTTTATTCTCTAAGCTTCTTTGAGTTAAGACTACATCATTCTTTATGAAATACGTCTAGCTTTGTCAATACGACTGTGTCTCTCCTTCTACGCTGCGAATGCATACTCCTTCAATAACTATTAACTCTCAAATGCCTTCAAATAATTCACCAGAATCTATTGTCAAATCAAATGATAAGAAAAAAGCAGTTTTTCTGGGCTAGAATAAACTTTCTCAAACTAAATAAATCGCATTACTTCTTTTTTGATCACATAGAGTTAAAGACCAAGGGAGTAGCATTCAGCTTATTGAAATCTTTATCTATTCTCCTAGACTATTTCATACTCTCCAAAGCAGGAATTATTTCCAAGCAAAGCGAATTTTACTGACAACTAACATCTTTGTCTGTGTTTCTCTTCTTCAACGCTATTCAAGTTTCTCAAACGACGATCTAGCTTCGCAACATGATTATTATTTCTAGGAGTCTATCTTTTGTCTATTAAATTGGGCGAATCCTTCTGGAAGGAGCGATTGTTTTCATTATTAGAGTTATTCCAAGATTTTACTTTGTTTATCTAAGAATCCTGTAGAATTGGACACTTTTAAGATAATTCTACTTCCCCATCGACAATGAAATACACAAAATCTACATTATCTCCTTCTTTGTAAATAATATCTCCCTTCTTTAGACTAATATCACGTAAGCTACTCAGCATACTTATCAATCCACTGTCAGTGAAATTCTTAAAAAAACGAAATTGCAAAAAGAAATTCATTTTATTTTTGATGATTTGCTTTTGCTCTTCACCTAAAATATGCTCATACCCTTCCTTCGTTAAGCTCAATAAGATACTATCCTCACCAACTACGACAGTTCCTGCTCTAAATAAAATAAGCTTATATACTAATATAAATTCATAAATAGTGAATACTGCAGTAAATATTATTATATCAAATAATATTTGTATGCATTAAGATTAAAGTATTTTATTAGTTTATTTCATACTGCTTTGATCGTGTTGTAAGAGCGAGGTCGCCAAAGGAATCTCCTGCTCGATATTCGCAAGTGACTTGAAATCCGTTGAAACAGAAATTCAAGAAATTATTGAAACTATCCCAATAATATGGATTCTCAGTTCCTTCTTTGTTGCCTGGTGTTATCTGTTGCGGCGATGATGATGGATTGTAAATCTAGTTGTTAGCTAATCCGAATTTCGAATATCGATTGATGCTTTCATAAGAAATTCCATTCCTGGAGGAATCATACATTGCTTTGAGACTTGAGAATTCGAAAGATTAATTTAGCATCTTCAACTCATCGTTCGGGGTCAGCAGATAGCAAGATCCTTTGTAGTCCACAAAGATATTTCAAAAACCACTAATAGCAGAAAACTAACAAACTCTTTACCTGTGAGAACGATATAGAAGTTGCTAGCGGCATCCCCTATTGCATCGACCATAGCGAGCAATTCAAAATAAATATATTATCGCCCATATTCTTCTCATCTTTCACAGAGAATTCAATATTAAAATGTCTAGTTTACCGTAGTGATAGATGACTTCTTGTTTCTTGCATAATTTGACTTTGAATTCATCAAAGAGGATTGCATATAACTTTGGATTTAGATTATCTTTACGATTTTGGAAGAATCTCAATCCTTCTACTGCTCTTTTTAAAAATAATATCTCTCTCATTGTCTTCTTTGTTGTCTTTTGTAGCAAATCCACTGCGATCTTAAATCATAGGTTGTAACAAACAATCATTGTTAAAGTATAATAAGGAGATATTAAAACACTCAGTGACTGGAAACAATAAGAAGTTACCTAGCAATCATTGGGATCCTTGAGATCAACGAATTCTTTGTTTAGCACACTGTGGAGATCTCTTCCAAGGGTTTATGTGAATTATATTCCAAAGGCTGCTTTTCTGAACCGTTTAAGAGCCGCATTCTTCTGAGGAGTTATTTTTTCTGCTTTTGTAGACTCAAAACAGTTGTTCTTTTAGACTAGCGATGTATAAATCAAGGAAGATTGTTCTTAATTGGAGATTAATTATGAGTCACTTGGAGTTGAAGTTTCGTTGCTGCGATTATATTTAAAGTCATTGCGTTCGACCTTCTGAAGCGGAGATGCTTACTACGCAACAAGTTCTGCCATTTCTGACAAAATATTGAAGCTTATCTTGTTGATGTAGCCTTAGACAGCTAGTATTGTAGTTATTTTCAATAGTAATTCAAAGATTATTTATGCAGTTCTTACTTTTTTGGGAAGATAATTGTTAATTTAATTGAATACTTGTATTTTAGATCTTACACATAAGGCTAAAAGAGTAAGTAAATGTGATCTCTTGCTTCTTTTTCCAAGAAAAGAGACTCCTTCTCTTTACAAGGAGCAATAAAAGCATCAGCTGTGCTAAAGGGATTGAAATACTAAGGTATTTTTACTTTATTAATCTTCATAAAATTGAATTATCAAAGAAATAAGCAAAAAAAGTCAATATCTTTTTGATAATAAAAGTTGTTAAGAAATTAAAGAATTTTGAATTTATCATTATTATTGTTTTATTTATTTTCTTTTGCATTGATCATTATGATGACGATGAAAAAGCAGTCATTTTTATCTTAAAATTATATCGAACCTCTCTCAAAACCAAAAAGGAGCTTAAAATTTATCGAACAGAAGACAAAATACTCTACAAATAACTAAATAGACAAAGACAAACGAACTCTCGCTCACTAAGGCTCTAATCTAGTGAATATTAAACAAACTAAAAAAGAAATATTATGTTTGCTACTTTTTAATCTATGGAATCTATTTCACCTCTATGCTTGCGATATTCGTAAAGATAAAAAATCACCCCACACTATCCTCGCCTTAGATCTTGTAATTTTAACGAAAACTTTATTAAAAAATATCTTTAACTTATTAAACTTTAGGTATCTCATATTAAACTGTAGTTACATGGACAACAAGAGCATCCAATCCAGAGGGATAGACTTTGTTAAATCATTTTTTGAATCCTTCCACTTCGATCGGAATGCTACGAGCTCTCGCTTAGGGGAAGTCAAACTCTATCGACGAATCAGCGAGCCTTGGGAAGTAGTTGCTGTTAAATCGATTTCTATCTCTAATTCACTTGACCAGCAAGAAATGAAGAACTTGCAAGTGTTTTACTCATAAAATGGGCAATTCATAGGTATTTTATTACTACAAAACACATCGAAACATCTAAATTTTAACTTTCTTCTGATTCAAAACCATCATTTAACGTTTTTTATTTTATATTCTTCAAAGGTACAACCTACAATGATCATCCAAATCTAACATAGCTTTATGGATTAGAAGTCTAGCATGAAAGATAGCAAGCTGATATTTACTTAGAATATTGTTACACAACCATCAAAGAACAAATAAACTTACGGTTATAGCATTCCTTACATTTCTCACCTCAAGAACTCTGGAGGACAACACTCTCGATTATCCTTGCAGCTGAGTTTCTATAATCACGTGGCGCTTTCATAGGTAAATAGAATACTTATTTCGATAATATCAACAATGAATTAACAACTTTTAATTGTTTTGGATTACTAATAAACAAGGTGACGTCAGAACAAGCAGAATCTTCTTGAATAAAAAAGGACTAGTTAAAGTAGTCCCCTTCATGCAGAGTTTAGATGATATTACTAGCTACCAACGAGTTGTGTTGCTTGGCTAAAGAGACTGCTTTTTATCTCCTGAGCAGCTTCAGTAGATCAAAGAAAACTAATCTGTAGAAATTACTAGCTAAAACATGACAAAAAGCGATGTTTTTGGACTTGGATTAGCATTACTCGAGATGGCAACTTTGCGTGATTCAATCGAAGTGCTCGATTAGGAAAGATATTCCATAAAACAAGCTGTCATAGATGTCAGAATAGAGTTAACAATCAGAAAATATGGATAATTTTGCGGTGATATCCTAAAGAAAATGCTGATTATTTAAGAATCTAAACGAGTTTCATTCAGCGAATTATCGACTTGTCTATCGCCTTATGCGTAGGCTATCATAACAGGTGTTGGATTTGAATCGATTCCTGAATTACATTCAGTAGCTGATTATTAACTTAGATAATTTAGTGATCTTAAAAATGCTAGATAGAATGGTACTACTATTAATTTAAATAATAGTATTGATAATAATAGCATCATTTCAAATAGTACAAGCATGCAGAATTATGAGAAGAAGAATAATATTCTTAACAATAGTCATAGCAAAACTGATGTTGCTTCTTCTGCAAATAATCAAAATTATTTAGGTCTCTAAACAGATAATTAGTATTAAAAGGATCAAACATCTTAAGATAATTACAACTTCAAACCTAAACTAGAAGCAGTCATCCAGTCAGCAAGTCATTCAACAGGAACATCTGATGATGTGATAGGACAACATAAATAAACATCAAGCATACCATAGTTTACTTCTTATAATAATCATTTACTTGAAAAAGCATAACCGTTCTTTTCGCATACCTCTCAACCATCTTATATTAAAGTTGAAAATCAAGATGAATCTAACAACAACAACAACAACAACAACTTCGATATTAAATCTATAAAGAATGCGAATCAAGAGTGTACTAACCCAAATTAATATCAACTCGAATCTATTCCAGAGTTTGAAAAGCTAGAAAACAATGAAACAAACAATGTAAAATAGAAAATGATCATTAAAGACTCAATTTTAAATAATATCAATGTTAGATAAACTTAGACAGTCTCAGAGTCTAAGAATCAACAATTTAATTAAATAATCACCCAAGAAACATTCGATAACGATCCCATTCAATTAAAGAAAATGGACTTACAAAAAGCTAATTTTAATGGATTTAAAGGCATTCAAAATCATAGTAATTAAAATATTAATAACTCCTTTAATACAGTTATCTAAAACCATTTTGAGTTAAATACCAGTCTTGATAAATAACCTAAGAATCTCCCTAGCTAAGAGAGTTAAATCATCACATCGTTTACAGACAGATCAACTGATAACTTAAGATATAATAATCCTTAGCTTAACTAGTTATTAAACTATTCAATGAATTAGAAGAATACAAATCAAAATAACAACATTAGCTTCAATAATTCTTATATATAATAAAATAATCTATTTTTTAAGCCTCAAAACAACAATAATATTTCGGATAAACAATAAATATTCAATAATATACCTATTAAGATCAATAATAGTAGTAGCTCATATAATCTAAATAGTAACACTTTTTAAGGACATAATGTGCTCGTTCGATCTTCAAATAATTTAAAGAATAATTCCTTTACTACAATCGAAGATCTATCTCTTTCGTTACATTAAGTACCAGTAGCTGCATAACTCAAACCAATCTCTTAAGTTTTGGCGAGTAGTACAAATGATCTAAGATAACTGTAAATTCCAGTTAAAAAAATAATTTTAAATACCATGCTGTAGCCTGTTTCTGGTAACAATTAACTTAATACGTCCTTGTCTTCATCTTCATCTGCGAGGGATCTTCAAAGGCATCTTCATTAGCCACTTGTAATTATCACAAAAGTTGTTTTATAAGAGCAATCGCACATATTAATGCATTTTTTTAATAATTTTATAAATAATATAATTATTATTATTTTTGTTCAAAAAAGGTGTAGATAAATCTCCTAGGTGAATAGTCACAGCTAAGTTAAAGATGCGTTAGAGCCGCATCACGCTCAGTATCTCCATAAACTTTCCTTATCTAGCAACGACAAATTATACCTCCGATATCTAAATCTATTATCATCAATAATAACCCACCTGCAAAGATAATCAATCTGTCAAGTTAATAAGTCTAATAGCCAATATCTAATTTACTTTATAGACCTTAGAGTACATCTAGATAGCCTTCACCTCTTGTTCGGTTTTAGTAGTAGTTGAGTACTCCTTCTCCGAATGCTAAAGTAGTTTCAAGTGTAAATACATTTTATACACCCTAGAATGTCAATGCTTCTGCGCATTAGTTGTTTAGAAGGGAAATCACTTTCGAGAGATAACCTTAGTTAGCTCAATAGTAATAGAATTAAAGTGCGTTTAGAAGCAGATAAAACAAACACAGAGAGGTATTATTTACAGAGGAAAATAAATGAGTTATTTCTCAAGCCTAATTTATATTTTTTGAGGGCAAAAGTTTTAAAATTCAGAAAGGAATACCACACTTGTCAAAAATGTATCATATTTTATTAATTATTTATTAGTTTTGTGAGTGTATTTTTATTGATTACTTTTTATGCTAATATTTCTTCTGTCTTTCTCTAAATCTCCTTGCATTTTTCTTCTTCTAACTTCCATGCATCCTATGTTTTGATTCGATCATTGAACAAATCAGTTTGTTTGATCAAACTGTGGTATTCAAAATACAAAAAAGAGAGATCAAACAAGACTCACAATTATTGAATTGACTTTATTAAGAAACAATTCAGAAAAAGTTACAATATTGTTTCTCTCTCGCTCTCTCTCAAAAACTAACAAAATGATTAAGAAAACTTAATCCTAGAACATACCAAACAACGCCGAAGCATATCAATCGTTTGATGCCCAGCGATAGGCTTAGAAAATTCAATCCTCAAATACTATGGGAGCTTCATTGGGAATCGCTGGTAAAGATATTAACACCAATAATGGATCACCTTTTGATCCTCAGAATCCAACACTTCTCCAACAAAAGTCCGTTGACGAAATGAAATTACTAGAAAAGCAATAATAAGCTGAGTTAAAGCGTTAAATGACTGTATTCAACGCATTGAGTAGCTAAATGCAAGGATCTTAAAACGCAAAAGAATCAAGATTAGAATATCTTAATCGAATCTACGAGAACGGTAACTTAGGATTTTAGTTCTTCGAAAAGAAGCAAGACACTGAAAAGATCAATGTTGAGTTTGAATAAGTTAACAAAGCACTTAACATCGTTAGGGCAACGAAAAAAGATAAAGATAATAAAAAAAAGGATTCTTCAAGTGTTACAAGAGATCTTCCTTGTGCTTTACTCACACTGCAAGAAATGAAGTAAAGGATGTAGATATTAAATGTAGCATTTCCAAGCGATGAACTACAGTTATTGTTCCCTTAACGAAAGGAGATAAATGCTCGAGAGTTAACAGAATTACTTAAACCGAATTTAATTGAAAAAGATCCATTAACTGAAGCAATTAAGCTGTTTTTAGATGCGAATGGGGAAGTCAGTAAGGTTAAGCTGAACTAAGTGCTGAAATATCTTGGACATGGAACATTAGACGTTAAGGAATTATCGATTTTGAAGGATATTCTTGATATTGATGGAGATGGTAAAATTAGTGGAGAAGATCTTAGATCAGTGTTATCAACTTCAAATAGTATATTCTAATCATAGAAGAGAAGAATGTCTTAGTAGTCACATGATAGTGATAAAAAAGCAGAAGGAACGAATACACCGCATTCATGATAAGTGGGAGGAAGTACAGAAGTTAAGGAACTGACTAACGAATGAAATTCAAAAATAACAAAATTGAAAAAAAGATAATCTTTTAGGAGTTACTAATTTCATATTCATTCATCAGGTGTGTGTTGATTGGATTTCCTACTTTTTCAAAGAAATTTAAACATCAGATGGATTTCAAAAATTGCTATTAATTCTCTATTATTATCGTTCTTTAATATTTTCCTATGAAAAGCTATAAAATAAAACATAATTCAGTTACTTAAAGTTAAATCCTAACAATGAATTTGCTGAATTATTCTTTTGATGTTTTTGCATTAGTTTACCCTCTGATCAATCAATTAAGACAATTTGTTCTAATAATTATCGCGAAAAAGAGATCTAAGAATCCAAAGAAAATCGTTCGTTTTTGTTAGATTGTAAATATTTTTAGTGATTTGCTTAAATAATCAAAATGCACAGAATTATAAGACTATTCTACCAATTCTACTTCAAAATATGGAAAGTATGATGATCGAAAATCTTAGTAATAGAACTAGCCTATGAATTATTGAGCAATTAGTTCCTTTATTTGATATGAAAACTAATCTGTTGATGGCTTAGTAGACAAATAGGATTGCTCATAGATGCATTTTATGTAGTTACCTTGTTTCAGGAACATTTTTTTATGAAAATATGCTGTAAAAACACCCTTCCTTTTCATGGAAGGCTTATAGGAACTCATAGGGATCTCCCAAGTAGTAGCAATCTATCATAAAAGTTGTTCTCCTAATCTCATTCGCAGCATTGAATTTAAACTCTAAAAAGCCGCGAGAATCTCATAATTTATGTGAATTTCATAAAACAAACTAAGGCTTATTTAAACTAATTCATGGGTTTGAATTATAAAGATAAATCTTCATTTTTTAAATGAATTTCATGTCAAAACTGAAATGAAAATATGAAAGAGTTGGTTTCTTAGTAATTTGAAACGAGAATGAAACAATGGAATTTCAAGGAAAAAGATCCTATGAGATAACTCAATAAGACAGTCTGTCTGATTAGAAACAATAAATTTATTGCCTTTTTCGGAGTGGGAAAGTCGATTAAAATATCAAAAAGAATCCTTTTTTAATTTATTCGCTTATTTAATGAATTCATGGAATTCAAACTTGTTTCCGCGGTTTGAGGAGATGCAAAAAAAGGAGTGCTGATTGCCGAATGTGGAGTGTTTTCTAAGTAAAATTAATTAAAAAATTAAAATAACGCAGAGAACACAAGAAACAGATCCACAAAAAGATCATAGTTTTTTCTTTCTCTCTTGAGATCTCTACCAGGAAACAATACATATTTGCTGTTATTTTTGTTAGATATCTCTGTCTCTAGTTTTTATAAACAAAAAGAATCTCTTTTTTTACGAAAGGAAATACCAAGTATTTATATCGCTTTAGCTCTATGAAAGTAGAGATACAAGAATAACATTCTCTCACTAAACCATCCCCTAAGGTATCATCTATCCCTGACGAAGATAACGAAGTGAATTATAACTCTCTTCGTAAGTGTGCCAAGAAAAAACATCTTAGCAAACATAAAAGTACATCCTCCACTCTTGCTTCCGATTCCTCTTAACACAGGATATCAGTCATGTAAGATTTAATATCTGCATCATCTTCCAAGAAAGCTCGTAGGAATCTTAATTTCGATGAGATTCACTTGCAATGTCCTGAATTAGAAGAGGAAGAAGATGAAGAAGACAACGACGAAGAAGAAGAAGAATAGGAAGACTCTGAATAATTATCATAGTAGCAACAAAAATCTAACTGTTAATAAGTAGAAGAGACTCAAGATATCAATACAGTTACAATTAATAAGCCTATTGCGTAAACTGTAGCTTACAAAGTTGAAGAATTTAAACTCTTAGATTAATCTAAATATGAAAGCAAGGGCGATTTTAGTAATTTCAACTAAATCTTGAGTGATAAAAACAACAGCAATGTCTTGAATTATTCATAACATGCATTGAATTTAACTAGTATGTTGCCGAATCCTTTGAATCCTTGTGAATCAGTTGTAGATATGTCTTAGAATTTTATGGCTTGTTTTTCATAAATCGAAGGAAATAATTAAACTAATTCTGAGTAAGTGCCTTAGAATATCGTTATGGACAGTAATGAGACTAGTATAAGCAGAAACATTGATTAAACAGTCATTCCAAATAATGAAAATGATCATATTATTCCTGATGAAAACAATATTCTATCAAGGAGAGTTGGTTTACCTCCTAGGTAAAAAAGACAAGCTTTTGGGGATATCACTGAAACATATCGATCTTTGTAAGGTACTTAAGAGATAAAGAATGAAGAGTAGAATCATTCGATTGTTGGCGAATAGCAAGAATAACATAATTAAGGAACTAAAGAGATAATAGTAACAATAGATCCTTCGAATAACAATAATAACAATAGTAATAGTAGTAATAAATTAGAGGAAGAAGAAGAAATGGAAGAAGTAGAGAGACTTCTGTTTAATCCTGTTGACGATGTTAATTTCATCGAAGACGATCCAGGGAGGTTTAAGGATGAATACAACAACAGACAAGATGATTATGGATAATTCTTAAATCAAGAGAATTCTCTTTCTTTCCATGAACATTTCTTCATTTCTGAATAAGAAAATAACTCGCAGAATCATTCAGAAAAAGAAGGAACTCAAAATGAAACGAATAGTAATAATAATATTTTTTCTCAATAGAACTCAAGCTAACCTATGTTTCTACCTCCTCGTGAAACTGATTCCTTTCCTGTTCCGAATGTCGAAACACCTCAGCAAGCACTAACCATGGAAGAATAACTCGCGGGGTTCGAACAAGATGACATGTTTGGGTTTGATGAAGAAGATAAACAAGTTCTCGAATAAACTGAAGATTTTTTTATTATCAACGCAGATAGTCTTCTAAACTACCGCAGTACATTCACGAACTTTCCTCAAAAAAGAGCGATTCTGTTGGATTGGATGCAAGAAGTCAGCAGTTCACTTTCATTCAAGCGAGAGACGTATCAACAATCTGTGTCCATTATGGATCGATTCTTTCAACAAGTTCCACTCATTCCCAAGAATAAAATACAATTAGTTGGAGCTACTGCATTAGTTCTAGCTCACAAAATGGAAGTAACTATCACATGTTTTAAGTTAATTCAATTATCCATCTTTGTCTGCTGCAATAAAGGCAGCAAGATCTTAAACTCAGACACTTTAATTTTTTTGTTAATAAATCCTTTGTTTATTTTGTATCCCCAAGGAAGTGCACATCTGGAAAATAGAGGATTTCATTATGGCCTGCAACTATGGGTTTACCCGAGAGCAGTTCCTAGAAATGGAGCAGCACATATGGCAGGTAACAATCACATATTTCAAAACTCATTTGGGTTACATTTCAAAATTACCTTAATCCAAAAACAAAAAAGAATAACCCTTTTTCTTCTTTTTCTCCTGATTAGACACTGCAATACCGCTTGAGTTGCACTCCTGGATATTTCTGGATGAACTAGCTTATGCTTGAGTGGGATGTCTTCAGTGAGCAATTCGAATAGCTGTTCGAAAACGATATTATCTTTTTCCGAAAAAACACGCAAGAATCCTTTCGAATGTTCTCTTCCGTTTGCTAGTATTTGGACAGTGTACTGCTGAATATTTCGAGCTACACTTATAGCTGGAATTCCTTAGTTGCTTCGTTCATGTATTGGGCATTGTATTAATCGATTGATATGGCTAATCATCCAGTTCGACTCAGTTATCTCGATTAGATTTTCGAGTAGTTCATTGCGAACACTCTGCATATCCCAAGTTTTTAGCATATGAATCTCTAGCTGAATTTCACGTCTCATTATCTCAATCTGAATATCAACACTGCTATACCGACTTGCAAGAAAGAATTCGATCCACATTCGTAGAATTCAAATAGCTCGCAAAGCAATAATCATTATGTAAATTGGTTTTTTTTTACCAAAAAAAGTCTCCTAATTAATAATATAATATTCTTGATTATTTATTCTTTTTTGGGTATTTTTTTTTAGTAAAGTTATGAAAATGTCTGCAGCTAACAAATATACAATCAAGATTGCCTCCGACTCTTTAGCAGTGCTTGAGGAAGATTAATTCGTAGTGCTAAGTACATCTCATCCAATAAGCACAATGTTTAAAATGCAAGTCTAGAAATATTTCAATCCCAAAACACACACACACATGCACAAATCAAAAACAAGCAAAACGCAAGGAGGAAAAGACACATTGAAAAAGCATACAAACATAAGTAAGTGTCAACTATAGTATTATGTTTGCACTACTGATCTATTCAAATTTATGCTTGTTGTTCTATCCCTTATCTTTTACCAAATTGAGTGTGGTTTATTTTCAATCTTCATCTAAATTTTTATCTTCTAATTTATGTATCTTAAGGTATCCAAAGATATGTGCTATCTCCAAAAGGATATTTCCTTAATAACTAAAAAGAGAAAGGGAGATGTATATGAACTAATTAAACTTACTTATTTGGAACAGAATCGTTGAAATTTTTGCATATAAATCAATACCAATATTGTAAATCATATTTACATTTTGATTTTGCTTTATCCAACAAAAAAGCCAAGCAAAAATAACAATTCAAAAATCACTATTCTTTTTGGGAGAATCAACATAATTGATTATAGAAAAAGCTTATTAGTTCAGTATGTAGTATTATTACATAAGAGGATAAATAAGAAAAACAAAACACACAAAGCACACATTCACATTGATCGCTAGATATTGTAAAAAAAGAACGGCAAAGAAGTTATTACAACTTTAAAGTGTATTCCATTAGCAATCAGAAGGAAGAAGAAGAGAGAAATATCCCCCCTTGTTTGTGGCATTCATCCAATCATGATAGACAAATATGCTTTGTTCAGAATGAAAGATACTAGATTGTCAGAGATCTAAGAAGAAAGTTGTGGCATGTCTCAGCTGAATTCTAACGAAAATACACCCAAAGAAATAGCTAAACCTAGATCATAGAGTCAACAAACATTGCACTAATTCAAACCAGTTTCTCCCTTCCTTAGTTCTGCTGACTACTGGAATCATCCTCCAAGCAATAGCAAGATTGCTAAAAGCAAAGTAGATTTGAGTAGCAAGACTAAAAATGAAATTAACTACAATAATAACTACTTCAACGAAGTTACCGAAGGAAGAGATGACAATAAACAACCTTTGAACATTAACAACTTTATGGCAGAGAAGTCGTCAATAAAGCGATAAGTTCCTGGCACTCTTAAGAAACTACCTGGAAAGGTTAATCCAGGTGTGCATGCAGCAGGATCGTTAGACAGAATGATCAAACCTAACTAGGAATCCTAGCGGAGTAAAACAAATGGCTGGTTGAAATCATCTTCCGTTCATTTTTCGTAGCCAACAACGAATAGTCTTGCGTAAACTAATCGAGCTACTCATAGTTCAAATAGCAGGCAGCAGGTATCAGATCAGCAACGGATAACTAGAATTGTTAGTTCTAATCCTAGCTCTATCTCTAGAGTTGACTTTTAGATGCAGTCTGGAGGGTAGTAATCCATAAATTAGACAAGAAATAATGATCCAAATGAGGATGATAATAATAATAATAATACCTTAACTAGTGTTTATGCCATTGGAAATAGAAAAAAACGTACATTTTCAGCATCTACTGATTTAGATGGTATATCAATGAAATTAATGTAATTCAACTCGCTCGAGAAAGAATCATAACTGATATAACAGTAGCAGCAGTAGTTTGAATAGATTAGACAGCTCAAATAGAATCAGCTGAAGATGTAGCATTAAGTTATTCACTTTAACATGCAATCGCTGATAAATTAGCCAAGACAAGCCTAATCAAATGCAGGTTAGATTCAATCGAAATTACCTGTTCAGTTAAGATAGCAATTAGATCTTGGATAATAATAAGGTAATTCCTTAAAATCATCAACATCTTAACCTTTCTTGTAGAATCCACTAAAGAAACAATCTTCTTCATCTACGTAATAATTCCAATAATAACCTTAGTCTCAATCCCAGCAACAACAACAATAGCTCATGAAACGTTCTTCGCCTTAATTTATTACACCGATTTATTAAAATTAACCAACCAAAATGAACAAATCTTCCGATGAATGGAATCTCAAAGTATCTGCGAGGTAATCATGGAGTGGAGGAGTTCGCTTGAATCAGATGAATTCTAGCACTACTGCTGATCAAGCTATGCACGCGCGTCTTAAAAAGAAAGCTGAAGAAGCTAAGAATATCTTGGAGTAGTAGCAGGGAATGAACTCAGCAGGACCTGTGAGTGATGCTAAAAACAAGCCAGATTTGCAAATCGCCAAGAAATAATTAAACTTCCTTCAACAACCAGCTAGCAATAAAAATCTACCAAACTTACCTTTACAATAGCAACAATACACTTCACCGTAACAGCAGTAACTACTATCTTAAAATATAAGTAGTCCTTTACAACACCAGTAGCCTGCTAGTTACTCTAAGAAACAGCAGTAACCTACATTGAATAAAGTGATGCATCGTTCAATTTCCTAATAAAGTTCATCGCAGTCAACTGAGAATCTGCTAAACGAACAAGAATCAAAGTTATTGAGCCACTCATCTCCACTGGTTTTCACGAATCAGCAAAGGAGAGCTATAGTACCGAGTTTTCATGCCAATTTATATTGAGTGTACATGAAAAAAATGTTTCTAAATGCAATTTTGTCTTATTAACATGCAACAAACAACACATTTATGTTTGTTATCTCTATCATTCATTCAGTTATTTTAAGGCTTAGAAGCTTGCAGGTTGTACTCTTGGATATTCTAAAATAAAGCTGAGTTATCTGGCAATGTGTAGAACAACGTCGCATTCTGATAATAATTCGAATCTAAAGCTAAATTCTACAATACAGTCACCAATAAATGTGCTCGATCGCAAGAAGTCGATTCATCTGACACAGCAATGTGCGTAAAGTGCACATGCAAGTGATAGTAAGTCGGCTAGTAATGAAAAAATACTCTTAATTCATCACGAGACACACCCATTGTTGATTCGATTAGTTGTATCTGTTTCATTGCAAATCAAAAATATCTTCAAGATAATTCAAAAAGAACCAAAAAGCTAACTTCCACCATACAGCACTATCTCTAATGTGACTGAGAAAAGGAATATGAGAACCATTAAGATCTCTGATACTTTTTAAGTCTCTTCTGAGAGGCATTGCTATCAAATGAAGGGTTTGTTTTTATGTGAAATCACTGAATTTAAAATCAGGCAGCAATACAAATCCATTTTCACCTGGGTCTCTTAAAAGGATACTCTCTTGTTCTGCTGTGCCGTCTAGAATGTTGTACAACCACTGCAAGCTGATAGATTGCACTGCATCAATATGCTTAGATACAACCTAAGAGGGAGAAGAGAGAAAAATGTTGTTCAGCGTGTCAGTTTGGTTGTAAATCTACCAAAACAGTCATTTCAAGTCTGATATCTTTACATTTTGATAAACAGCAGGTGTTTCAGTGATTGCCAGTTATTTGTTCTTGGAGTATTTAGATATGAGTTTATTTGTTGCTGGATAGATAGTCTGCACGTCTAGGTTATTCCATTCAGATTATTCACTCATTTATACATTGAATCTTCGGAAAATATCATTCTATCCCAAAAAAAAGAAAAACAAGATAAACAGAGAGGAGAATAAGCAGAAATGGAAAAGGTAGGTGGATGATGTATTGGTAGTATTAGGGTATTTTCTATGCGTTTTAGTTGAAACTATTTGGTTTTAGAAATTGTGTTTTACATGGAAGTATTCTTCTTATTTTTAGACTTATATGAGATTTGATGAAATCGAAAACTCAGAGAAAGGTTTTTTGGAGATGATTACAATTGCTTCATGCTCTGTATCACCATCGAATCTACCTGGAATATTAGCATTGTTTGAATTGGATATGGAATGCAAATCAGTAGGATAATGTAAATGACAAAAATGATTGAAAAATTCTTCAGATATTGTATTGTTTCCACTTATGTCCAAGAAGGCCTTTACCTAAGAGGACTACTACCTTTGATTTCAGATCATTTGACAGTATTTTACTGCTTTGAAACTATGATAAGGGCTTGCTGTTGATCTCCATTGGATTTCAAGATTTCTACTAATTATTTGGATCTTTGATTTTAGTTCAGG
>Ga0302271_10000392_pt1 | contig 42530 bp, 23 predicted proteins | sample III_Bog_N1_1_FD_198767 | JGI IMG/M metagenome (GOLD analysis project Ga0302271, IMG submission 198767) | Peat permafrost microbial communities from Stordalen Mire near Abisko, Sweden - III_Bog_N1_1 | ecosystem: Environmental > Terrestrial > Soil > Wetlands > Peat | place: Sweden: Abisko...
TGCAAAAAGGTAGCCATTGTGCTATCTAACACATATTTTTATTGTAGTTTGGGACTTTTAGTTAAGAAAATAATCTCTTTTTTTTGTAATGTTGAACAGATTCTATAATCCAGAAAGTGCAAGATAAATCACAGAACATCTCCAACATCGTGCATGACCTTAAAGAAGAAATGTCCAAGGCTATTTCTTAGCTGCATATGCTGCAATGTACGCAAGATATAGAGAAAACACATAATGTGATTATCATTTATCATTTTTTTGTGATTTATTTTTGCAGAGGCTGACTAGGAGATAAAGATGTCAGATGAGTGCAGTCATCACAATAGTTTAAAGAACGATCAAAGTTTCCCTAGAATGAGTGTACTATCGGAATAGACTAACTAATAGAAACTAACTTAGGATACTAATAAGAGCAAGGACACTGCTGCTGGTGTATCAAAGAATAATACAAATAGCAAGCCTGTTTCTGTATCTACTCCGAGTGTATCTAGATAACTAGGTTAATAAAATAGCAACTATCAGATAAGCGAATCACAAAAGTAACAGCTTTAGATGCCTACCAGAGCTCAACAAGAAAAGTAATGAACACACAGAATGATGCAAATAATATTATTTTTCTTAAAGAGATTCATGTGCAAAAAGGGAATGAATGGACAAATTGATAAATTGAAATATTTTTGTAGTGTATTAATATCCATGCTAATATGCTTGTTTTGTTGTTGAAATAGCATCTCGAGTTGAGCAGAAGCATTTTAAAGAACGCTGATTACTCAGAGATCCAAGAGAAATATCTGAGAGACTGCAACAAAATTAACTTAATTTACATAAGGAAATGAAGATTCCAATGAAATTACCAACATCAAGAGGAAGTAAAGAGAAATAAGTTCAGTGGAAAGAGAGAGAAGAGAGAGGAAAAAAATGCAAAGAACTATGGTGCTTAAAGCTATGTTTTGATTATTAATAGATTGCCTTGATACATAAGATTTCAATATTTCATTTGTTGATATGAAAATCTCTCTAAATAATTGATAAATTAGAACCATTTTTCTTATCTATTTTTTGAACAAAATTTTTGCTAAATACTGTGTTTGTAGAAAAAAAGTTGAATCATGAACAAGGATAATACAAAGAAAGATTTATTAATCTATTGAATGCATTAATTCAATGTGAAAGAAGGAGAGAAGTCCTTGGTCTTTCTTGATTAAATCATTCCAAACAATATTACAAAAATAGATCGAAAAGGATAGATCAGAAAATAATATTCAGTTTGCTCAGAAAATAGGAATCTTTAAGATCTACTAAGTTACACTTACTGCTTTGTTTCTAATGGAGATCGCTGTATTAGGCAAGATTGGAGTCTACAGTTTAACAGCATTCTATATTTACTACCTCATTTGGGTCATCATCACTGTATATTCAATTAAATCAATCAAATAAGTTTAAGATTTTTCAACAACAACAACAACAAAACAATATTAGGCTTCCATGCTATTCTCATGAAGTCTCTAGCTCTCTTTTAAGTTTACAAACTATTTTTTTTTCATTTTCAATATGTTATTGGTTTTCAAATTAGCTCGAAAAGTAAAGTTGAAACCCAAATGTAAATGATTTTTTTGTTGTTGCTTTGTGTCCTTTCTCAAAAGCCGTTCATTGATGCAACTCACAAGATTCAAGATTATTTCCCTGATCGACACTACGCGTACTTGATCCCAACTGTGATTATCATCATGCTCATAACATGTTACCTAACTTTCGTTGGATTGGTGCTCATTCAACCTGTCAAAAAATCCACAAATCATCTCAGCAATCAAAACAACACTGTAAAATTCGCAATTGATTTGGACTTTCAATTTGAAATGAAAATGTATTTCCTATGATTTACATGCTGATTTGTTATTTATCTTGTCTAAGCAGGGGAAAGTGAATACAAAATGATAGATAACATACAAAATATCATCTTTAGAGTGAGAGCAAGTTACCTAAGAGTAAAATAACTAACAAACATCCCTTAACACGTGTATGTCCGCAACAATAACAAAAAAACAGCAAGATATTTCGAGGCTAATTCAGACTCTCAAATTTTGAAGAACTGCTTGCCTGCTTGCCTTTTGATGAGAGATGTTATTCTTTTAATTCCTTTGCATGTTTGTCTAAGTTAAGGATTTGCCATATTTTCTTGAGCTCTTCAGAAAGCAAACCAATAATAATCCTTGCACTTTGATTTTCTTTCTTGCAGTTTGATTAGTTAACCCAGTCTCCAACATAGTTATTTTTCTCTCTTAATTATTTTTATTTTCTTTGGGAATGGCTGTCAATCTTCCTGTAGGTGGATACATTGGAGAAGAACATCCTTCTTCCGTTGTTTAGTGGAAAGTTTCAAATCATCTTCAATAATTTTAGAAGCTGACTGTGGATATCACCTTTCATCCAATAAAATTATGAAATTATCCATTGTTAGAAATAAGCGAAATCATTCTCAGCTAGATTTGATCTTTTGTCTTCCCCTACTTAGTGATAAATATGCTTAACATTCTCAGTTTTATCTGCATACATCTGGTAGAAATTAATTAAAGTTAGGGGGTGCTTTTAATCGAGAGAATAATAGAACAGACTTTGTCATGGAAAAGGAAGGAGAAACAACAGGGATTGAAATCGAAGGTACAAAGATACCACAAACAAGCAAAAAGGACATCAAGAAGACATCAAAGCCTTCTAAGCGGAGGGCCTTACATGCTAAAGCTAATTTAAACGAGTTGTATGTTAAGCATGATAGTCACATAAATATCTACATCAAGAGAGCGCATAAGCTCATCAAAGAAGGGTAAAGAATAATCATTTCAAGACACGATTCAATAGCAATTATCAAACTAGTTATCTCATCTGTTTATTCAATCATTGAAAGTCTTTTTAGTGCTTCTCTGCAGTGAATAAAAAACTATTATGGGATTGTTCAAATTATTATTCTTTTTTACAGTGCAAAAGTGATTGTGATTCATGGGATGACAGCGAGTATTCCAAAGTGTGTTCAGATTGCTCTTCACTTGGCGGAGTATTATTCTGATATCACGACTGATATTACAACAGATAGTGCAGCTACAATAATAGACACAAAATAAGTAAATTTTAGTTGAATTTGTTCATTTGTGTTTGCATATGATGGAACTTTGTTAATTTTTTATTAAGAATATATAGCAAGATGGCAGCAATGGTGATAATGACGGAGAAGAACAGATGGAACTCAAGGTTCGATCGACTATTCACATAGTTCTCAAGAAATCACTAGCGTTTTGAAGAATCTGAGGATTAATATTAAATAAATAGGAGATACAATTTATATTGTAAATAGGCAATGAATGCATTCTTTTTAGTTTTAGATGCTTAATTTTTTGTAGTAAAATTAGAATGAAAATAGGGGGATTGTTGGTAAGAAGAAATTGTGTTGTGCTTATTAGAGTTTTGGATTTATTTATGAAATGCAGTTTGTGGGTATGTTTATTTAGATTTTATTATATATTTAGTTTTGTAAATTAGTTGGCAATGGTAATGGCAGAATTGTCTATGGGCTGCAGATTCAAATCAGAAACAAAATTAAAAAATAAGATACAATTGAAACAAGAAAGAGAGAGAGAGATACATAAATTAAACTACCAAGAATCAATGCTAATACAGTTATGAAAACAATCTTGAGAAGATGAAAACAAATTATTAATATCTTTTAACAATAATTACCTTCAAACTCCCTATTAATTCAAAGATAAAAAAGAAGACTAAAATTATTATTCCTTTGTTTTTGATTTATCCGGTGTTTTGTTGAGATACGTCATTATTTAACGAATTCCGCTGTGAAATGACTGAAACGCAGATAACTGAGAAATTTCATAGAATTCTTTGAGAACTTTCTCCTCTTTCAGATAATTCGGAGGTGGGGTTGCTTCTTATGATTGTTCATATAATCAAAACATCTATCCCTCTGATCTGATGTGTTGACGGCCTTTGAGCTTCTTCTTAAAACGCACATATCTTTGATTTAAAACCAAATCAGAGATTTGTATTTTCCAATAAAAAAATCAAAACAAAAACATAATTAAATTTCACAAGATAAAGAAACTTCAAAAAATGAGCTGCGCTAACTCCATCAAGGCATTCGTCACCAAGGCTGCACCAGCCTTCAAAGGACAGGCTTACTGCCCAAAAGCCAAGACCTTCAAGACTGTTTCTTTGGATGACTACAAGAACAAATATCTCGTGTTGTTCTTCTACCCCTTGGATTTTACTTTCGTGTGCCCAACTGAAATCATCTAATTCTCCAAGCATGCTAAGAAGTTCAATGACATCGGATGTGAAGTCCTCGGATGCTCTGTTGACAGTCAGCACTCCCATATGGCTTATGTCTAAAGACCCAGAGCTGAAGGTGGACTTGGTGAAGATCTCTAGATCCAACTTCTCTCCGATCTCACTAAGAACATCTCTCGAGAATACGGTGTCTTAGTCGACAGCGGCATTTCCCTCAGAGGTACATTCATCATCGACTCTAAGCAAGTCCTTAGACATTCATCTGTCAACGATTTCCCTGTTGGCAGAAATGTTGATGAATACCTCAGACTCGTTCAAGCCTTCTAGCATGTTGATGCTCACGGTGAAGTTTGCCCTGCTTCATGGACTCCTGGTGCTGAAACCATGCAGCCCAGCCATGGATCCGATAAAACCAGTAAATACTGGAAGAATGTCCATGCTAACAAATGAGCGAAAGAAACATAAGGATATTTTATGTTTATTGTATCTTTTTTTTTGCTTTCTGTTAAGAAATCAGCTAGACATTTAAAATCAACATCAATATTATCTGTAATGTTTGAAAGAGAAAAACAAAATGAAAAAGGTATTTTAGGATCAAATCCAGTAAGTTTCATGAATATTCTAAGCAAAACAGAAAGGATAATTAAATAAGCTAATGTCATGATTACAAATGACCGAAAAATCAAGAAAATTGTTGTTAGTTCAAGAGTTAGAAATTATTAGCCATCTTTCATAATAATTGATTTAATTATTTTCTTTGTGAAACTAGGGGGGAATACATTTAGTAGGATATGTATTTTTTCTTATTAATGGTCTACTAATATTATGTGTTTCAATTTATCAAATTTCTTCGAATAGACTGACTGACCCTAAAAATAATTTCACAAATTGTATGAACTCATATGCAGATTAATACAAAAAAAATACTAATTTCCGAACAATATTGCCGACTATTTAACATTAATAGACTTGAAAAGTACTCTTCTAAACCAGCAGCAACAGACTTTAAAATACTCTTCCAAACCAGCAGCAACAGACTCTAAGAATATGATCGAAGGAAGACTTGGTAATTTAAGGATTGCTTCAGCATCATATTAGCAAATAGCAGCAACTAATTTCCAAGACAATCGAAATACTGTCTAAAACATGGAATAATCTAAGAAATTATTTGGTGTATTTGATCCAATCGATCTAATTAAAGTGAAGATAACTCCACCATTGTTCAGAGGAGATAATTCTAAAAAATCAGGAGATCTTATTGTAGATTTCCAGAGAAGTTTCACTGAAGATCTGTAGTTCTTTAGCTTATTTTCAACTTCAGAATTAGATAAAATCAAAGAGAATTCCTACTTCAAGAAAATCAAATACCTGCCAGATTCTACTAATAATGCATTTTTAAATAAAAAAATTAAGGAGCAAGGTTCAATCGCTTGAGGAAGAAAGAGTTATTGTTAAGTTGGCAAACAGCGTTTTAAGATCTCATTGATGAAGAAGTTGTTTGATGAAGAGAAAAGTACCCCCAAAAATCACAGCAAACACTGTCTATTCTTCAGCCTTAAGCAGAGATTTTGTTAGGGCTTGAATGTTAATGAACACAAAAAATAGATAATTTTTTTCTTATTTTTCCTTTTTTTGTGCTTGATTTATGTGTTATTAGAATCAAAGCTTAAGACCCGGAAAAGGAATAAAGTAATGAGCATTTAAATGATTGTTAACATAACTAATATTCTAAATAAACTAAGGGAATTGTATTGATAAATTATTGACATTTCTCTTCTGCAAATAACCTTGCTATTTTCAGTAAAAATCAAATCAAATGACAAAAAATAAATTTGACATATTATTCAAGATCAAAGTGCTGCTAATTTATTGAAAATAAAATAAGAGGAGATTATTATTAAATATTATTTCTCTTCTCACAGTTTGATCAGAAAAAAAACAAACAATATTTTTGAAAAATAAATAATATGTTCAATCACAAAGGAAAAAGAAAATTCATTTTCAAGGAAAGAAACAATTCAGCTAATAATTAGTATAAGATTTCAAGGTCAAGGTATACCTTGATATGTTAATTCAATTTATAAAACAAAACGAATATATGATTTTGAAAGAATGAGGGTTAAAATAGGATAATCTAAAAGTAAAGTTTGAATGTGGGGATGACATTCAATCTTTTCATGACAGAATGAAGAAAGAAGAAGAAATTTGAAGGAAGGTTTTCGTAAGAACGGTCGATCAGAAGAGGTAAAAAACTAATTTAGACAGGAAGAATTAAGGTATTAAAAGCAACAACGAAGTGGTGAGAAAAAAGAAATTAAAATCAAAAAAGAACAAACAAAAATAGTAATTAATCAAAGCAAATTAGAATACTAGCAGTCGACAAAAAATGTCAAAGAAATTCAGAGACAGAATCTTAGAAGGCAGTGGCTACTCAAACAAGAAGTTCGAATGCGATTTTGGCCTCAAATTACTTCAAAAAATGGGATGGAAGTAATCAGCAAATTCTTTTTGTTATTGACTGGGATTTCACATAAATAACTCACACACAACATTCTTTATTATTATTCAAGCTATTAAGTCCATTACAACACTATTGATTCTAACGCTTATAATTATTTACTTTAGGGGAAACGGTTTAGGAAAGGACTAATAAGGTGGAACTGAGTGTGTCCAGATCAAGAAGAGAAATGAAGGACTTGGAGTAAAATTGGCATATTTTTGTTTATTTCTAAACCATAAAAAGAATAGAATATCACATTTAACTAACTTCCTGTCTGTTTTTTTTTCATTCAGTTAGGTATTGAGGAGGAACGTAAGAAGTTCGAATGGAACGATTCTTGGTGGGAGAATCACTACAATAACGCAGTGAAATCCATTAATGTCATAAAAAATGAGGATTCAGAACATACAAGTTAACAGTCAGATGATTCCAGTGATGAGGATGCTGATCTTAAGAAGAAGAAAGCCAAAGTTATCACCAAGAAAATATCTAAAAAATCAGCTAAGAAACCAAAGAAACAATAATAACCTTCACGATCTGCATCCCCTGTGCAGGAACGATTAAGGAAATTATCAAATCACTCCAATTACAATGATCCTAAGACATTTGATCATTTGTTTAGTAGTTGTAGCTCCAGTTCTGAAGAAGAGATTGTGTTTAAAAAGGCTAAGAAGGCTAATAATGATTCGCATAAAGAAACTTCAAAAGGGTAGACTAAGCAATTAAAGGAAAAGAAACTTAAAAATAGAAAAGCATCGAAGTAATTATCAGATGATGAAGAAAGCGATTGAGGATTGATATAACTCAAGGAGAATTAGGAAGATCTTAAAGAACTGCTAAGAAGGGAATAAGAGGGAACATAATTATTGCTAAAAAGTAGTAAGTAGACAGAAATAACTCAAAAATCAATTAATTATTTGGATTTCTTTCTTGAAAATCAATATTATAACCTTCTCTCATTTAGTTTAATATTTCTTTCCTCGAAAATTACTACTTTTTACCCTGTACGTTACCTGTTGATGTAATCTTTGCGAAAAGTTAGTTTTTATTTTCCTCTTTGAATATTTCCATAAATAACCAATTATTTTTCACTTTTACGAACAAGAGATCTAATAGTAACTACACTAATTTCTTCTTTAAAACAACACTCTTGATTTGAATAAAGATCTTTTTATGATGGAGTGAAAGATTTATATTGATTATTCCTTGATTTTTGCGTTGTTGGGTGTTAATCAAGAAAAAAATAAGTAGTTGTGAAATTAGAAACAAAAAATCAGCAAAATATCTCAGAAATAGAATTGGTCGTTTTTCTAACGGGTCTGCTGAATTTTCAGAGTAGCGTTGACAATGAAGAACATCGACAGAAAGCATCAGATCGTAACGGAGTTCACTGCAGAAGGCTAAGCGCCATACAAGCAAAAAGAATCTTCACAACATAAATAAACTCTCTCAGGGTATTATGATGAAATAAAGCCATCTGGATCATCACCAAAATCGCTCATCGTTGGAGCTACTACTACTTCAGCATAATGTTAGAGATATTTTTCAATTGTTGTTGTAGATATAACTGCATTTCACAATCATCAAAGCAATAATAAATATTTTTATCATTTTTAAGAGAATAAACAGGCATCTTTAAGACAAGCACCTCGATTTGTGAATGCTTTAGATACTAGAGCAACCACTTTAGCTGGTTAATTCCACAATGAAATTGTCTAAACCCAAGACAACGAGAACGCACATAAAGAAGGAATATACGCTCTATGTAATCTAGGAGATTGCTTTGCGAGTAGCTCAGTGGATAAATCAATCAAAGTATGGAAGTGCGAAGGGTAGCAATAGCAACAAGGCTAATCTCCCAAACAGCAGGTTTATCTGCGTAACAACCTTGACTGTGATGGTTGTTGCAGGTACTTATGCAGTAGTACCAATATTCTCGTAGGTACCAGTGAAAACTACGTGATTTGCATGGATTGGCAAAACAAACAAATGCACTCAGTCATCCCATGCAAACACAAGCTGTATTCTCTTATGATCTTAGATCTGCAGCCATTGACAATTCTCGCTGGCGATTGCTATGGGAACATGAATTTTATTCAAAACGGAGCAGTTATCCGTGTGATAGTTGGTCACTCAGGAAGCGTGAATGCGATGCACAGGTGCACAGACGACACAAATGACTTGGTGTTTACAGCTGGTGACTGCGGAGAAATCAAATGCTGGGAGAATAGCAGCTAAAATTCTATGAAATATCGGTGTGATTTTGTTGGACATGATAAAGTCAAGAGCGTTTATTTCTTGGAGACTTGTTAGGCGACATCGAGTCTTGCAGGATTAGCCTCATCTGATCAAGGAATAGTAGCCGCTTTGGATTCTTCTAAGCTTAAATCATTACTGCTAGTCTCAGGGGGCAGTGATAAGACAGTGAGACTATGGAATATTTAAACGTAAACTGCAGTAAAAGTGATAACTTTGCAAGCACCATTGTATGCAGCTTGCGTGCTCAAAACATCGATGCTGCTTGTCGGAGAAGGAGAGAATATTAAACTAATTGACTTGCATAATCCTTCAGATTGTTAGGTTTTGAATAACAGCATTAGCAATTAAAAAAATATCCATAATGGACGTGTGAATGCGATATGTAGATTATCAGCTTCTGCGTTTGTGAGTGGGGACATTGATGGAGTAGTGTCTCTGTGGACACTGCCAGATTGTTAATTAGGCAAGAAAGAAGGTGAAATGGAGAATAGCTTGAAGGATAATGGGAAGATTGAGGATATGATAGCAAGGAAATTTAAAGGCACTATTGAAATCAATAATGATTTTAGATAACTGCCATTGCCACCAACTCCGCAGGGGAAACAGCAAGAGCAAGGACAATAAGTACTCAGTTCTAAAGTGTACAATGATAAATCACCTGCTGCTTATAAACCACCAAGTTCAAGCATAACTAGCAGTGTGTCTTCGACTAAATAAGTAGAACTACCATATTTCCCTAGAACAGGAGATCGTAATGTAAATAAGCCAGCTACCTAAGCTGTGGTACCTGCAGTTATCTCAACAGGTATTGCGAGAACACCTCTTCAACTAAAATAACTCTCAGATATTTCTCCGAAAGCTGTTTTGTAGGATTTAGGGACAAAATAAGGATAAAATAAGGATTCATTGCAGCACGAAATATTTGATTTGAGCTAGAAACAACAAGATCCATAGCGAAACAGGTCAGAGAAGCAAAAAAGCAGCACAAACAATGAGATTCTAATCATAGAGAAAATGGAAGAACTGTCAGGAGCAGCTGAGGAATCTGAGATTAAACAAGTAGCAGATGGTGTCATCATGAAACCAAGCGAAAAGCAAGATAAACCAACAACTATCAAACCTTAACGAATCTAGGAAATAAACTTACCGAATGAGCAGCATATCATTGAAGAGTTCATCTTCAAAACAAATTCAAACCTTACAAATACCACTCCAGGATTACTGAAAAGTTCATTGAAACCAACAACGGCTAGTGCTAATGCAGCTTAGAATTAAGACAAAAGCTTGGTGAATAAACCTAGCAACATCAATAACAATATAGGAGCGCTTTCTCAAGGATAGAAAACTGGAGCTGCAGTAGCAGCAGCTAGTAACAACATTAAGACTCTCGATATCCAGGATCAATCAGGGAATACATAACGCCCTCTACGTTTTCCTGTACAGGTACTCCAAAATTCCCTAGAAACGAGTCACATTCCCAAGGGAGATGTATCTGAAAGTAGCCGGTATGAGAAAAATTACCATCGAAGTAATAATCACCTACAAATAGATCTCCCCAAGCCTATTGTCATAACGCATCATTCTCCTAACGCAGGAGGAGGAAGTGAGAGCAGTGAGAGTGTCCGTGGTCTCAGTGAAGATAAATTCTCCGAGTTAATGAAATAATATGATTCAAACGATAAATACACTGTTATCCATTAAAAAAGATTAGCTAACTCGCCAACTCGAATGAATCCCACAGGTTGTTCTTCATCGTCTAGTCCAAATACTCGTCCTTAGTCATCAATTCAGCAGGCTAATCCAACAATGGCTATTCCCAGCAGTGGTAAGAATAATAATATCTAGAACGCATCACAAATCAAAACTGATCAACAATTTCAATCTGGGTAATTCTAAGCGCCTCCTGTTCATAGCAAAAATGACATTAAAAGATAAGTCTCTCCAAATGCTATTGCTTCTCCTGCGGGTAACTCTGAGACTACTGCTAAGAGACGATTCAAAGATAAAGAATTGAAATCGTTATCTGATCATTATGATAACTTAATGAACTCATATTTCCCATAATCCACTCCAAACCGATCAATCACTCCACCGAATAGCACTTAACAAGCGAAAGGCAAATCCATTCTCAAAAGCAGTCAAAGCAAACAAGATATCAGTGCTAGCAGTTCTGCTAATAATCCTGTGAATGGAAGTACGAGTAATAATTAGTAGAAGTTGGTGGAAGAGAGGGAAGCAATCAGGAAATTAGAAATGAATTCTAAGAATAATGAGAGCAATAATGAGCAAATCAAGAGAGGGAGAAATATTAAAGGCAGCAATGATATTAAGATATAAGATGATGGAGTGAATTAGAGTGAGAATCTAGAAGGCATCAAGGTATAAAGGAAAATAACAACAGCAGCAGATGAAAATATTAGCAATAACTCTAATAGTAATAGCAACCCAAATAAGAAGACAAATACAAATTTGAATTAAGGTTCTGAATCTTCTTCATCTGCTGGAACCATTAAATAAGCAGTTTAATAATCAGAATAGTTCAAAAGAAGCGAAGAGCAACTGAGAAAATACGAGCAGCAAATCGAGCAGCTCTTGGTAACATTAAATCACTCTGAATAAGAACGAGAACATATGTTAATTTAGATTTAAACGATTGCACCAAGTTTATCGTAGTACTCCTAGCTAGCTGCGTAGTTGAAATCTGAGAATTCATAGAAGTCATAGGTGATTCTCGAGCAAGCAAATACTATTAAACAGCTGAATATTTAACTAGCTGAGATGTAGAGTTAAATCAAAGATTTGAAGGAAGAATTCATACAATAAGCTAATCAAATCAAGGGATTAAGAGAAAATAAATAACAGGAAGATATGATGAAGAGTGAGATTGAAAAATAGGGGAATAATAATATCAAACTGGAGAGATACATGCAACATCAGCAACCACCGCGAAGTGATGAATTACGTGTATTTGAAGGAGTCGATGGTATTGAGAATGATGCAGCGGAATCGTAATTTTTCTCCCCTTCTCTGATTGGTTAGTAATCACCTGACAATGTATAGAATCAGTTTAATTCGCCTCCTTTCAATTTAGAATCACCCTAGAAACAGGAATACCCTCTGCGAGAAGAAGTAGAGCAAGAAGAAAACAAAGAGGGTGGTGATGAATTGTCTTCGTTCGATCGTTAATACAATTACTACAAATAGAAGTTAAACAAAACATAGCAACCGTAATAAGATAAAGTCAACTATGTAGAAAAAGGATAGCGTGATTAATCAGAAAATTAGATGCATAAGCATATTTTGAAACTTTCATAGCAACAACAACAATCTGAGAATTAGAATCAACTCAAGGAAAAAGGTAATGTCTCAGAATCTATTTTCTAACAGAATAGTAGTATGAAACCTTAATATGTTCAATAATAGCAGTAATAATACTACTAATCTAAGGACTAACACCAGCAGCACTCTTCTTAGTAGAGTAGTTCTGTATCATCTTATTATTCTTAGTTGTAGTAAAAAAAATATGAATCAGCATCTTCTCCTGAAAAAACATAATCTCCATCGGAATCTCTGTTCTAAACAACCAACGCAAATTATGTCTAAGAGCTCTCACCGTATTCTAAATAGTAAGTCATGCTGGAATTGAGGATCCTCCAAGGGGAAGGGTTGGTTCTTTAGAAATAGATCACTTAGTTAAAAGCAAGAGCGGAAATTTGCTGTGTAGATGAAGAAATGAAGGAATTGTTGGATGAACTAAAGAGAACGCATTTGTAATTATAAATCAAATAAGATGAAATATCATCGCTCAAAGGACTCTATGCACTGTATTGAAGAAATTCTTAGAGAAAAAACAAGAAAAAAAAAAAAAATAAGAAATAAAGGAGAAAATTAAATAACTATTGTGCTCAAGAAACTATTTTTGAAAGTGATTGCTTGCTATGTGATGATTATTTAACCTGATTTACACTATATTTGATAGCAGTATCAGAGCTGCCTATGTGATTTATTGTAATTGTATATCAAAAAATGTTTTATTTGAAAAAAATATTTCATGTATGATCGATCTCACAGATATCATCATCATCATTCTACACATCCACACACACACACACTTATACATGTTACAGAATATGCAAATATTAGATGAGATAATAGCAGAGAAATAACTGAATAGTGAGAGAGAGAGAGAGAGAGTTATTTACATGCAAAAGACAAGATTAAAAGAAAGGGATGTAAATAGAGAGAATGAAATATTTTAGTCAGTGAAAATATTGGGAGGGAGAGATTTTTCGTGTTAATCATTTCTTCCTTTTGAGGAAGGATACTATGTAGTTATTTTTAAGAAGCAGCGATTTCGGAAACACATCGAGCAGCTACTTCGCATTGAAAGCAACAAGATTTATCTTAGCATAATACTATCTCCATGCAATCCCGTACAGCAAAATTAGAAACGTAACTTGAATTCCAAATAAAATCGAGAATAACTTCTCATAATACCCATACAACTCGCCGTTGTAGATCTAAAAGAAGTTCAAGGAATAATCAAAGATCTTAGTTAATTCTCCTTTGAATTTCAACTGATTATACCCATTTATGCGAGTATTGAATAGATCATATTAAACTAAATACGCAACCGGATCAAGTAACTGAGCAAACTAACCGTTCTCCACGAATACAGAATAGAAATACCCAATCCCATTCAAGAACCCTTTCGTGAGAATACCCTTAGCTGCAGATGTACAGAGGTAGTAATCGAAATCGCCATTCGAAAATACTAAATTACTGGATACAACATTGCAAGCATGCTGTTCTAATAGAGCAATTATAAAGGAATCTACACTGTCCTTGTGGTAAAGTGAAAGCTTCTAGTGATAACTCATGACTGCGTTGAAATTCGCCATGACTGTAGGAATCTATGGGATTAAATCAAAAAAGAGTTTTCGATAAACTGCTGGCTGCTAAGAAGAGAGGGGTGATAAAAGCGTGCTGACAGCTAAACCTTGTCTAGCTCGTAGACAATTTATTAGTAGGAAGTACGCTTCACAAAATGCGTCTAAGAGGTGATAAACAAAAACAAAAATACATGTCAAAAATATGGGTGTTTTGAAATTATGTGAATGAAGAGAATTATTTGATTTTACTTACTGTTGAAATTATATACATGCCGTGAGTTATCGATGAAGGACGAAATGAGATAGTAGTTAGCAGTTGGGTAGATCATGATAAGGATGAAGATCACAGATAACACTAGAGTCAGTGGTTTGTAGTTATACGGGATTAACACAGCCGTTGCAATATTGCCTTTTTTGGTGATATTAACATTTTCAATTGTATTTGTCAACTTGAAAACAGCTTAAGCTGAATGCACTACTGACATGTGTCTTCGAGAAATATTAAGATTATTCTAATCTGGGATGGTTCGTAGCGTTTTGAGAAGTAATTATTTAGATTTTTAGTTGGTTTGATCGTCTTTGAAAGTGAGAAAATATGTTAGAATTTTCATTTCATCTTTGAGATAATCTAAATTGATCGTTGCGAATAGCTGCAAGATGTTGTTATGCAAGCGATGCACGAACACGCTCATAGGGAGTATCGCAGCTAAGAAAAGGAAAGAAAAGAGTAGTACAATAATAAATTAAACCAACGAATCGCTTCTCAGACTGTCTAATTAACTTTAGTAAGATCCGTTGAGTGAGGAAACAACGGTCTACAATTGCATGTTGATTGTTGGGTAGTTTTTCTCGGATTGGTATCTTAAAAATCCAAGGGTATCGCGATTGTTCACGAAATGATAAATCGATGCAGCTTATTGTTGTAAGCTGTAGAGCATCGAAACCGTGAGATCCATGGAGGAGATAATCGATGGAGAATCTGTGAAGGATTTGTAACTTGAATAGAGGGTTTCGGTAATGGAGGTGTTTTCGATAATGTTGAAGACTTGAATATCTGCGTTGTCCGTGGAGTTGCTGACGGAGTTTAGAAGCTCATATGATAAGGTTAATCTTGAAAGAAGCAAAGAATTGATTAAATGTGTGAAGTTCTGATTGAGGACAACACCAGTTTGTTTGAAAAGTCCGTTGTCGTTTTGGAGTTTGATGTTGTACTCGGAGAATGATTGGCTGACGTGGATATTGATTAAATACATCCAGTTGATTTTCTGGAAGTTTTTTTCTTGTAAAGTCAAGGAACTGTAGCTCCTCAGGAACCCTTCAACGGTGAGGATAGTGATGATACCGATTAGAAAGATGCCAGCTATGTTTATTGCTTTGATTTCGGATACGGAGGTTTTCTCGTGAAGGGAATTCATTGCGCGTCTATTTTAGAGAAAAACAAATTTCTCATGACATATGAGAGGAATGAAAAGAGAAGCTTATTGTTGAAGTTTACTTGTTTTCATATGTGGTGTTGATAGAAGATTTTTTCCCATGAGATTGTTTACTGTTTCTCCAGGAATTCTTATTCTCATGATCTTCTTCTACATCTTCATCATCATCCTCATCATCCTCATCGTCGTCATCTTCATCCTCTTCATTTTCATCAGCAATATCTTCAAAACTACTCCGTGAATTCTGCCGAGCAGTACTATTATTGAAATTGTTAGTATCCTTCATATTATTCGTGTTCCAGGTGTCTATTTTGGCAAATACTTTCTCATTTAAACTTCCATCTTGTTGTACTTTCAATTGCAGCTATGGCTTTCCTAGTTTTTACTCTGGTGTTCCATCATAGGAAATCTAAACGGGATATTGAAAAATATTTTGAAGTTTATCAGGTTATTTCTCATTATTCATAGGATCTTCGCTGGATAGAAATATCAAAGGATTATCTCTATCTGAAGTTAACGGCTATGATGAACTCCTTTAACGGATTGGTTTGTCTAGGCCAAGAATATTTGCTTGTTGTGGAATGCTGGTTGTGTCATTTTTAATTTTCTAAAATGTCGTTGCAATAGAAAATGTCATAGGTTCCAGCATCCTATCGATGGTATTTGCATAATTCAGACCACCTTGCGCTGATGTTGTTAACCCTTCATTAGTGTTAGCGTCTCCTAAGGAGTTTAGTAGCATATCCGTGTTGGAAATCAGATTAATTTTTAGTTTATTTTTGCTGTTATTCTCCTAAGCACTCGGACCTTCATTGGCTTCACGTTCCTTTGCAAATAAGCTTTTCAATTGTGATCCTCTAAACGTTAGGGGCAATGTTGGGGAATATATTCCTTCCTGGAAAATCGATATTTAACTTCCCGTATGAGGGCTGTTGATGGAAGTTCCATCAGAGAGGTTTTGCTGGAAGAGCAGAGTCAATTTTTTGAAATGTGTTCTTGACTTTGTAACTGCAGCTTTTTCAGGAATATCAAAGGTATTTTCAAGGTGAGAAAATGAGGAATTCCTTGGTGTAGGGTCAGTGGTATCATATCCTTGTGAGTTACGAGTATTTCGATTCTGATTGGAGTAATTCTGCTATTGTTTCTCTATTTCTTGGAATTTCTCTGCTACATATAACATTTCCTACTACTTCGCGGAGGCTTCTTGAAGTTACATTTTCATTGATGCAACCAACTTGAATTTCTACTGCGATCGAGTGATTTTCTTTTTCGAGTTGATTATCACATACGTGTAAGCTTGAAAATCATTATTGACTTTCTTTATGGTTAAATTTACAGTGTACAATTCCTTTTTTCTCAATAAATTATCATTTATTAGAGAATTATCAACATTCAATTCTGCAATATTCCCAATCGACACCAGCAAAGTTGTGAGATCTCCTTCAAGTTCACTCTCAGACTCCAGCAAAGATAATATCACTGGCAAGGAACTACAAATATTATATTACTTTAGATCCTTTTTTATGTCAAATTGCCTAGGCAAGAATTGCAAAAACGATTCGCTGATAGTTTCGACTGCATTCATATGATTTTAATTGAGAACTATGTAAATTGGTGAATGATGCTACTACAGCGGCTGCATCCAAGCAATCACTCCGAATTCACTACTTTCCACTGCTTACGTCTACACCTTAACTTTCAATGGCAGCGCATAGCCTCTGCTGTCGATGGCAACGATGACTTGCGGGACATCGACGAGCTAGTTGTATTTATGGAGATATTCTGTGAGTTACACATCCAAGTTAGTTTCAAGATTTTCCTAAAACTTTGGATCTTTCTAATAGAAGCCATTTGCAGATTCTGTTTGAGATCCAAGAAAGGGACGATTGGTTTCATTCCGAGCACTGATTAGAGCTTCTTAGGAGTGATATTCACTGCTTAGATTGTTTTTAGCATGCCATTAATTCTTTGTAACAACCGCTGCTTGACGAACCTAACGATGGTTCTTTGTTATTTCTTTGATTTTTGTCGGATCAGGACACACAGATGGTGCTAAGAAACGCTTAAAATGATGCCCAACAATCATAGTATCCGATTAAAGCATAAATACTCTCTTAAAATTCTTGGAAACCCTTTTGATAACCCCAAAATCATGAGGAAGCATTGAAATCATAACTAAACAGCTACTTTCATTGTAAAACTCTCTCAGTTCCTTCAATAAAATTCCTTGATGAGATCGATGGGATTCGAATAAACTACTCATGGAAACTTTCGGCTGAAGATATGAGTCCACAAGCAAGCATAGATTCTTGAGATCTTCGCTTTGGTTGTTGCTTTCCAGTAAAACTTAGATTTCTTTTGTTAAATCAGTTTTCATCTTTCGAAATTTCCGAACTGCACTTTCAACAGCAACCAAATCGATTTCAGATTGAGAAATAACGCCAATTGTATTTCTCCATTAGCTCACACAATTCTAGAAATCATTTCTCAACTCCTCAACTTTGATCTCGAATTAAAGAATCTTGTACAGCTAGACAGACTCAATCTCCTTAGATTTAGTGATATTTCCTTGTGAAGTGACACCACCGCTGCTGGCTTTTTTTGTAGTTTTCGATTTTTCTAACAATATCTCCATAACCCAATCGATTTTTTACTTCGTTTTCCAATTTGTTTTGTCTGTATTTTACTACCCGAAACTCACCAGTTCGGTGTATGCTAAGAACACATTTTCTTGTATAGTCAGCAAATGCATGAGATAAATGCACAGAATATTAGCTCTTTTTGACGGTTCCTTGATTTATTTCAAAGTTGTCTTGAATACGCCTACAATGAATCTCCTTAAAAGATGTTTGCTTTCAATATCACTTACTCTTTGTACTCTCTCCCAGATGATTCTTTCTGATCCCATCTCCTGTTTTTTAGAGAAAAAGAGGTAATATTAGATAACTCTCAATGAAGCAGAAAGCAAAAATTGTAAAAACACATTGAAATACAATCGATTAGAAAAAATTGAATAACTTCCTATCTGTCTGTTTTATTTATTGTTTCTGTTTGTTGGAAAGAAAAAAAAGTTGTCTACATTAATAATATTTATCTGTTTGAGTGTGGCGCCATGTGATTTTGCATTTGCTTAAGCAAGTTGCTAGATAAGCTTGAATGAAGTCTATTCACCGTTCAGTTGCTTAGCGTATAAAAAGCTTGGATGAAGTGCAAGCTGCCTGCAAAAAACTTCCAGGTTTCTCGTTACATTTGAAGCAATGTAAGAAAGCAGAAACTGTAAAGACGACCCAAAGAAACTCTCATGAAAAATACTGCTGGTATCATAGGAATTTTCTGATTCTGGAGTTTAATGATGTCTTAGATATTAATCTTCTTCTGAAACATGATCCATGTTATCTGTTAATTTTAAGAAATTGATGTTTTAGGAGCAAACAATGAATTGATTGTAGGTGGTAACTATGACGGTGGAGACTTTCCAAGCAAAGGGAATGGAGAGCATCAAAATCAAAGCAAGAACATTTCTAATATTCTCAGAGATAACTGCAGCTAGGAGGCACATCGAAAATAAGAGTTTCAAGATCTAGAATCCAAGGAACAGGGAGTTGATTTATTCGTCATGATAAATATGGCAGCGTAGAGAAGATAGCAGCTTGAAGACATTCGAAATAGCACAAATAGTCAGATGCAGTATCGATGAAAACTTATGGTACGACACAGCGATGAGGATCTCAAAAAATATGAAAATGATGTTTGAAAGGGAATCATAGCGAGCTAAGATGTCTTTGCTGTGGATTTCGATCGAGTAATTTACTGAAGAGAATAACATTCCTGTAGAAAAAAGAGAGAAAAGAAGAATAAAGGGAAGAAACAAATCAAGAGTAAGCTAAATTAATTTGGTTCTAGTTTTTTCAAGCCAAAATTATTTTAAAATTCTTATTTTTTCAACTTATGTGCTGAGTAACACTCTTGAATAGGGAGGGCTATGCACAAAAATACTGAAATAAGTATCCAAAACTAAAAATATGATATTTTCAGTAAAATAGCAATCTATTTTTTAGGTCAGTTTTTGTTCATTTATTTACCTATCAGCGCAGTGGGTGCTATATTCAGATAATTAAGATAATTCTAAGCAGGTGATGTAGCAAAGAACAGAAAGGGAATCAAGAGTGCATACTCATAGATTTAAATCAAAGCAGATCCCAAGTAATTGAAAATATCAAACTTCAAACTAAAAGAGCTAATCGCTAGAATCCATAAATATATTACGCATCCGCAGTTCGCTACTAAACAGCTGATAGATACCCCCATACTACTGCTAGATTCACTGACTTGTTCAAGCCAAACGAAAATATCCATAAAATTAGATGACTAAAAGAATTCTGATAGATATGATTGAATCTTTGATGGAAAATGCATCTAAATTGAGAACCATTCTCTTAAAACTAGTAAAATAACACTTATTACTCTTCCTTTAGTTGTATGCCTATTTAACTTGCCAAGTTTTTGGACATAAAATCCCCTGAGTGCGCTGATCAACTAATTTTTGGTGACTGTAGCTCGCTTATTTGATTCTCTTTCTTTGTTTTGTAAGTTGATTTCTTTAAATCTCTTCTATTTTGAGGGATTCTATGAGAACATAGTCTAGAATCGTGGTTTTAGGTTAACTTTTCAATGTAAGTTATCCAAGGCAACGACTACTTTAGTCGCTCTGTTAAAAGTGAAGTCTCTTCTTCTTGTACCTTATTTGTCTTCTTGTGGGGCTATAATTGTGATTTAAAAACCTCCAGGAATAAGTAAATTATAACAACAAATTATCTTTAATTCATCTTTTATTTTCAAAGAGCTAGAAAGAACTCTTGCTTCATTAGTTTAGCAGGATAAAATCTCGAAAAAGTGAACAGTTTGTTGGATTCTTAAAGTGCTTCATGCCCAATGAAAATTACCTATATTTTCTTTTATATAATTATGTTTAATAGTATTTAATTATTTGTTGAAAAGTGGAAATTTGAAGAAGAAAAAGAATAAAAAGTAAGATTAAAAGGGGAATCGATCTATTTCCTATTTTATTTTTTTAGCAAATCACTTTGAGTTAGTTGGTAAAGAACTACTTAATCACTAAATTAAAGATTTCTGTTAGTTCTAAGAACATTATTTATTGTGATATCTAGTGTTCCTAAAATTTAAAATTAGTTACTTTACTCAATGTCAAAAGTACTTTTTAAAAATATAGACTCTTCAAATCTATCTCTCCCACTTGAAGTTTATTTATATGATTATCAATTTGGTAATTTTAGTTAGCAGATAAATATTTCAAAAATTACATTAAAAGCATTAGATATTTTACAGATTATCTTCTACTAAATTATCATTTAACAGTAAAAGCTTAAAAGAGCCTATGTTTCTTGATAAATATTATTTTAATAATTTTAGTTATAAAAAGCAAATTGTATTAGACTTAAAATATGATTCTAAAAGTAAGAGTTTTCATAGAATCCACAGCACAGCAATAAACTAAAAAGAGTTTCAACATGACCTTTCTATGTAGTTCATAATTTAAAGAGTATGAAACTGAAATTACAATTTTGAAACAAAAATAATCTAAAAGTTATTGTCTGTCTTTTCTTTAAATTTATGTTCTGAAATTTCCAAACCATATCTTATTAGACCAAAAATAATATTTTTCAAATGTACAAACTGTGTAATTCCAATATTTAATTATCATTAGAGGTATTTCTGATGAAATTTCCCTCTCCCCTACGCAATATCTGTTGAATAGATTGTTATTTTTCTTTCAAAAATTCTCAGAAAGTAAGGTTTTTATGAGGATTACTTGATTATTTCAGAGAATCTTTGAAGAAACCAATAAATAAAAAAGTGATCTTCTATGGACACTGAATTGGATGCGACTTACAAGGAAAAATAATATTATTAATGAAGAATACTCATTCTTACATTAAATATGAACTGTTTCATCTCTTGTGTGTGTGTGTTTGTCTCAAATTAAATCAGAATAATAGGGATATAGTGAGATTTGGTATCCTTTTTTCTCAATATATTTTAATGCATCCTCTTATTGTTCAAATTAATCTGAACCACAGAAGAAAAAGAGATTGGGTGCACCTTTTCTCTCTTAATTTTAGCTCATCTTAGATTTCTTTTGTTTTCGAGCACTAGAAAGGCTTTTTGATTGTTTGTAAGGACATAATGTGAGATCCTTAAGGCAGGCTAGAAAACACATGCTCAAGAAGTGGTAAGTTATTCATTGTTTTATTAGTTTTAGAAATGTTTCCTTCAGGTGATCTTTATGTTTATTTTATTGTTCCTCTCGATTCTCATCAAATTTATATCTTTTATCTTTCTCAATGCTTTCTCTCCTTCCCCCTCAGAGTTAAAAGCAGTAATTTCCCTCTGCATATGTTAAAATAACAAATAATAAACAAAACAGAATACACTAATAAATCAAAGAAATGAATAAACAACTTCTCACAGTTCTCGCTCTTGGCCTGCTGGCAATCACCGCTGTCGCCTTCACCACACACCTCAGTAACGCTACACCTCTCAGAGCTGCTGCTGCTGGCACTGACTATTGCCCGAAGCCAGTCTACAGATCAGATGCTTGGATGACTGATTTTATCACTCAATTGAAATCCTTTTCTTTCGACAATGCCATGATGGACTACCTCAAGACTCAAATCCCAACTGACTCTCACATGTTCTCAACCGATTAGATCTTGCAAATCTTCTCTTGCATCCACTTCGACAGCTCTTAGAGCCTCGCCATCACCTTGCTGAATCCTTACATTGTCAGCCTCACTGGAGACAACGTCATAACTATCCTGAATACCTTCTCCTTCTCTGGCTCTAAGATGGCTGCACTCAAGAACATTGCCTCCGCACTCGTCGAAGTCTCCGAAGCCACAAAGACTGCTGTCTCCAACGTATTCTCCTTCTCCAGTGACGTCGCCTCTGCTAAGGCCTTCCTCGATACCATCTCCCCTCGTAATTGCATCTACGGCACTGTCAGTGAGGCTGTTGCTGCCTTTGTCATCGACATCTCTGGATCAATGGATCAAACCTTCATGGCAAACGGAGCATCTATCTCCAGACTTACTTACGTCAAGGCTCAGCTCACTGCTACTCTGGCTCAGCAACTCAAGCCCTACTAGAAATTCAACATCATTGCCTTCTCCTCTTCAGCTGCCAAGTGGAAATCTGACTACGTCGATGCCACCACCGACAACATCAACGCTGCCATCACTTACATCAACAACCTCAAGGCTAATGGAGCTACCAACATCTCTTCTGGTCTTGATCTCGCCTTCAGCACAACTGCCTCCCTCAGAGGTATCTATCTCTTGTCTGATGGAGTCCCCAACTCTGGCATCTCGACTGTCTCAGGCATCCAAACTTATCTCAACAACAAGAACTCCGCTCTCACCAACAAGGTTCACGTGAACACAGTCTCCTTCATCATGGCCGGCACTGAAACTTCCAATGAGAGAACACTCTCCTTCTAGTTCCTGAACGCAATCTCTGATGCGACTGGTGGTTCATTCAAGGGACTTTCTTCATCCTCTTGAGCCAACTAAAATACTATTATTACCACTACTTGTTTGTTTTCTTTTCACTTTTGAAAATCTTCAAACATATCCTCAAAAACTCATCTCGATTACAACCTATTTATTCGAAAAATATCATCATTTTAATTAATCTTACCATAACATCTACTTCTTCTTTACCTACAAGAATACTACAAGGAATCATTATTTTCTCTCATATCTTCCTACTTCTTTTGAAATTTTCTAGTATTCCCCCAACAAAGAAAAACCTTTCATTCTTCATAAATTCTAACAATAAACATATACTTAAATTTTATTTTTGAAAACCTTTTAATCTAAATAAGCAAGTATCTTAGCTTGGAAAGTGTTAAGACTGTATTTTATCCTTGTAAATCCAAAAAAGAACTAGATCAAATACATTCTGAAAGATAAATTAATCTATTAAAAGCAGCTTTTTCACTTAATTCCTTAATTTTCTTTTTAAAAATGAGATATTAATCTGATCTCCTAAGAATAAAGAATTGAAAACTAGAAATCTACAGAAATAAGTTTTTTTCCTTATTTTTGTTACAGAAATATTGTGCCGCAAAGAAACTTTATTTAAACAATCATTTAAAGCAATTATTGAAATACAGATTAAAAAGTTGTATTCGTTAAACTTTAAAAACTATTTTATGATTAAGTTATTTTAGCCTACTCCTTAGATTCCATCCTTTCAACACCACACCACACCATATCACAACTTATTCCATTTAGAATGTAAACAAAAATACAACATATCGTCATTCGCATTCTTAATCTTTAGTTACTCAGCTATTTGGATACTCCCCTCTCCCCCATCCTCCCCATCCTAAACTTTCATTTGCTCTTTTGATGTTAAGAAATTTATCAATTTCTATGTCAAGTAGACATAAATAATCTGGAAGAGAAATGATATCGAAGATGTCTTCAAAGTTTACTTTCGAATTCACCCATCCAGACAATCAGCAACGTTACACCTGCTTTTTTTCTTCTTTTTTTGCGCTTTTGGGCATTTAAAGATAAATTCAAATATCGCACTTGGCTTTGAACCTGTGAAAATAAAGGTGATTAAATGTGTGAGACAGAATAAAAAAAGAAGTGGAGTTTGAATAATAAGTTTATTATCCAATAAGGATTTGGATTTACATAAATTTGCGGAAACCAAAATATAATTTTGATTAGATATTGTAATTTGCTTGATAACGAGCTAATGAAAGTAAGAATTTATCTTAATCACTCAACAATCAGGGAGGGAATGCTAGAAGACAGTTTTGCAAAGAGGTATTTTTAAAATTAAAGCAAATATCAATCATAGTTGTATTGTTTTTTGACTGAAATCTTTAAAAAATGAGGGACTGTAAGAATACCAAGGAGTAGAATAGATGTTTTATGATAAATCAGATCTAAATTTACTGCAACAAAATTATCAAATCGTAAGAGTAACAGACTATTTGAAAGACCTCCTTGAAAGGTAGGTAGGAGATTCTTTTTGTTAATTTACAAAGATTCAGAAGATTCTGTTACTGCCGATTAAAATATCAGTAAATTCACACCTATTAAAAATTATTACGACAATTCGGGAAAGTATCTCTAATTAATCTAATCTACATAAAGGAAAGAGATCAGGCAATGCTTTTTTTAGATATTTTGGCTTGAATTTTCTTTTATTTAGTTATCAAAATGTAAGGTTTTCACTACAAACTTAGTTAAAGGGATACTTTGTGAGCTAGTTGAGCCCGACAAGGACTATTTGTGGTGCATGAATCTATTCTATTCTTAGAAAAAGTAAAATGGTTACTTGAGGTTATTTTAAAGTTGCTTTTTATTATCACTCTCGATTCTCATATGATTTATTTCTTTTATTTTTCTCAATGTCTTCTTTGCTATCCCATATTCGGAGTTTAAAAGGCACTTAATTCCTTGAGTTTATACGGAAAATAATAGAAATATTGATAGTCTCTCTTAAATAATTAAAGAAAATCTTGTATTAAACATTTCTTAAAGAGAATACACAGAAGTTAAAAATTTAAAATGGTTATTTTATAGAAAAACTAATAATAAAATATCATATTATGAAACAATTATTGTGAAAAAAATTCTAATTATGTTGTGAGAAGGAATAAAATTATAAAATTGTTTTTTTTCAACTTATTTAATTCAATTGTTTGACAAACCAAGAAGATAAATATAAATCCCATACACATGAGCTTACTTCTTTAGTACTTCTCCAAGACAATCGCTATTACTCAAACATACAAGATAACATAAAACAAACAAATACAAAGACAGAGCAGGCATGGTTTTTTTAAATTTGTTACTGATGTTTGCGAAACAGATTTAACAAGATTTCATTAATAAATATCTGGCATGTCAGATATAGCTCTTTTTTTGATTATCCATATTGTCATTGTTGATAATCGGCTCTCCTTAGTATATTTATTCAGACTAGCATTAGTTAGCCCCTTGATATATTGGTTGCTGCATTATATTCATGTAACTCAGTTGATTTGGCTAAGGTGCTGTTTAATTGTTTTGTTAGTTCATTAAAAAGTAGTTTTATATGTTTTGCATCATCATTGCATTATTATTTGCATTATGTGCATTGGACATGGCTTATGCTTCAATTTCTACCTATTGTTTCATAGCAGATCTTTTCCGAATAATTACTACGATAATAAATATACAGATTATTACAAAAAATACACAAATTATTACAACAGGAAGAATAAGTGCTATTTCTAGAAATCCTGAGTCAGGAAAACTGCTTGAGCAATTCGAAGACTATTAGCAATATCCTGATTTGCAGCAAGATTAGATGCAGTCTGAATCATTTTAGCATGTTGTTGAGCAAGATTATGAGGAACTCGTACAGTAGCCATTTTAGTCCAGACAGTATTTTTTTCCTGCAACCTAGCAGCTGCTTGCAGTGTTTCCACTTAAGGCAGGCTGAAAACTTGCTAGGAAGATGATAATAAAGAATAATTAATAGGAGAAGAAGGAGCTCATAGTTTTTATCAAGAAAGATAAGTTTCTACTATTTCGTTTTGTTTCCTTTTTTATTGATCAATTGCTCGTTGATAATTAATTATTATTAATTGGTCAGTAGGAGAGTGAGACAAATACTTAAGTTGGTTAATTTGAATGATATTTTTCAATTTCAATTATGCTTGAAATTGATTTATTTTGTTGTGAATAATTAATTTCGGGAAATGTATCTTGCTCGAAAATAATATCAAATTCGAGAAGATCACTCTTTAGGTAATTTTTAATCTCTATCTAAACAAGAACCAGGTCAATTGTGATAACTCAAATTATCACCCTCAAAGTTTTCTATCTACTATTGATTAAAAATATGAATTATTCAATTGTTTCTATTTAAATAAAAGAATAGATGTCAGTCGAATGATTTATTAATTTATTCATTTTTGATAATTGCTAATGTCATGAAAAGGAGGCACAGAGTAAAGAGGCAAATTGCTGATAATTTTTTAATTTCTCTAGTTTTGATAATTTAGATCTTTGTAATTAAAATTCTAGAAGGTTTTTATGAGACATTCCATCTCATAACTTTTGTTATTTTTAGTTGAAATCTATTTGAAAAAGTAAAAACATCCTTTTTAAGAATCTAAATTTTAACTGAAAATCCGCCAATTATTTTTAGTTAACAGACAAAATGCCAATATGCAAGTTAATCTTATTTAATTACAAAAGCTGTGGAATGTTTAAAGAGAGGAACAGTGAAAGACTGCCTATTTCAAAAAATTATTGAGAACTGAAAGGAAAAAAATTAAAAAAAGGAAAAGAAATACAAATAATATATAACTAGAATATCATTTGCGATTAATTGTTGCATTCTTTTCAAATGGAAACTCAAAAATTATAAGAATCTATTGAAAAGATCCCAATAAGAGCATAGAATCTAGAATAACTGATGAAGAAGCTACAACAAACACCTAATTTATTAATAGATTCAATTTATTTAAATGACACTTGGAATAAAAATGGTGATAATATTGCAAAATATTTAGGAGAAGGAATTTCAAAGTGTGTTACCCTCACTTCTTTCAATCTAATTCTCTGCAATAATAGTATTGGAGAGAATGGTGCAAAGTATTTAGGAGAAGGAATTGCAAAGTGTGTTACTCTCACTTCTTTAAATCTAGATCTCTACCGTAATAGTATTGGTGATAATAGTGCAAAGTATTTAGGAGAAGGAATTTCAAAGTGTGTTTCTCTCACTTCTTTCAATCTAATTCTCTGCGATAATAGTATTGGTGAGAATGGTGCATAGTTTTTAGGAGAAGGAATTTCAAAGTGCGTTGCTCTCACTTCTTTCAATCTAGATCTCAGTGAGAATCGTATTGGTGAGAATGGTGCAAAGTTTTTAGGAGAAGGAATTTCAAAGTGCGTTGCTCTCACTTCTTTCAATCTAGATCTCAGTGAGAATCGTATTGGTGAGAATGGTGCAAAGTATTTAGGAGAAGGAATTTCAAAGTGTGTTACTCTCACTTCTTTAAATATAGTTCTCAGGTGTAATAGAATTGGTGACAATGGTGCATAGTATTTAGGAAGAGGAATTTCAAAGTGTGTTATTCTCATTTCTTTAAATTTAGATCTCAGTGAGAATAGTATTGGTGAGACTACTGCCTATTATTTAGCAGAAGGAATTTCAAAGCGCGTTACTCTCACTTCTTTCAAATTAGATCTTTGGGGTAATCGTATTGGTTAGAATGGTGCAAAGTATTTAGGAGAAGGAATTTCAAAGTGCGTTACTCTCAGTTCTTTCAATCTATATCTCAACTTTAATAGTATTGGTGAGAATGGTGCAAAATACTTAGGAGAAGGAATTTCAAAGTGTGTTACCCTCAGTTCTTTCAATCTAAATCTCAAGGGTAATAGTATTGGTGAGAATGGTGCAAAGTATTTAGGAGAAGGAATTTCAAAGTGTGTTACTCTCACTTCTTTAGATCTAAATCTCTAGGATAATAGTATTGGTGAGAATGGTAAGAGAAGATTAAACTAATTAGTTATGAAAGCAAAAAGATTGATAAAATATTCCATTGTGTCGAATAGGGAAATGGTGCATTGAGAAAATTAAATAAGGATTTTCAAATTGTTTTAACTCACTTCTCTAAAACTAAATAAATAATAAAAGGAAAATTTATTAGTAGTATCATTCTTTATGACATAATCTTCTTCTACAGTTTCCACCCACCATAAAAAATGAAATCGGAGGGTTTTGATGTATTCCATATTCAGTATTAATGTGTAACTAAGAATTGATAAAAAATGTTTTGTTTTTGAATTTTTTTTTCATTAGACTTTTCTAAATTTTGCATGTTTAATTTTCTGGAAATCTAATAATTTAACTTTTCTCTTAGTTAACTTTGCCATTCTTTGGATGATATCTTCAAAAAGCTTATTCCAAATTTTAAGTTCAACTTAAAATATGACTGAAGTCAAGCCTTGCTTTAAAAGGCCAGACAATTTTCAAAAGAAAATATAAAAAAAAAAACTGAACTTTGATCAGTTTAGATAGATATTCTTGAGATAGTTAACAAAAGTTTAATAATTAGAAATCGATTCTCAATAATTAAATATTTTAATACGTTTATTAATTAATCAATTAGTTCCTAAAAAACTAGATCAAACATGAGAAAAGCAATAATAATGATGATGATGATTATTATTATTATTATCACTACACTTTTGCCTACTTTTTTTTAGAATATTAACAGATGCATGCTCTCACCTTGAAAAAAAGTATTCACAATTATTATGATATTTTGATAAGTTATATTTTTTAATACCCAATAGGAGCAAGACAAATTTTAAAATTAAATCAAGAATAATATTTAAAAGTCATCTAAATCTCTCATTAATCATCCTGATCTTCCAAGATTGTTTTAATTATTTGATATTCTTCTGATAGCAGTTTTTCTTATTTATATTATTAGTTAAAAAATGTTTTTATCTGTTGTGTAATTATTAGAAAACTAAATTAGCAAGATAACTTAAAATGACTCAAAGATTTACACTTTAATCCAGCAGATTATCATTTAAAATGATAAAAGATCTTTCTTTTAATAAGAACTTAATTGGCTAAAAACTCAAGCTATCCTTAAATAACTCCAGAAAGTTCTCAAAAGCAAATCAAAAAATACTGTTCCCAATTAAAGCTTGTAATGATTTGAAAAGTAATTCATCATCTTGAGTGATTTTATTCTGAAGGAATCTTTTTCAGATAAAAGAATCGAATGCGTATGAAGTATTTTCGATTTCAATAAACCTGCTTGATTCCAAATTAACAATTAGTTTTTATTTATTTTTTGAATAGGAATAAAAGTAAAAAATTTCAACTTACTTAATAGTTTACCCTGCAAATCAAGAAGATAAAGATAAACCCCAAATAAATTGGCTTACTACCTTTATACTGCTCCAAAATAATCAATCCCCCATAACTCAACCATACAAGAAAACATAAAACTAATAATACAAAGACTGAGCACATATTTTCTTTTTTTAAGCTTGTGACTGATACTCGCTAAACATATTTAATAAGATTTTAAAAAAAATATTTGATATGTCAAAGATAGCTCACTCTTTGATTATCCATATTTGAATTGTGGACAATCGGTTGCCCTGAGTATATTTATTAAGGCTGATATTAGTTCACCCCTTACTATATTGGATACTGCATCATGTTCATGTAATTTAGTTGATTTGGTTATGGTGCTGTATTATTAATAGCTTGCTAAAAAGCGAGTTACTAAAGCATCATGTTTTATTATTAAGCTGGAGTATTAAGTACTTATTACAGCGCTATTTACTGCAAAAGAGCATCTTACTGGTTTTGCTAGTTCATTTAAAAAGCGTTTTAATTGTTTTATATCATCATTGCATTATTTGTGCTGGCCATGGCTTATTATTCAATTCCTACCTATTGTTTCATTAGGACTTTTCTTCGAATAATTGCTACCACCATACATATACAGAATATTCCACAAAATACACTAAAAATACCACTGGAAGAATAATTACTATTCCTGAAAATCCTGTGTCAGAATTATCAATAGAGCAACTTGAAGAATATTGACAATATCCTGATTTACAACAATAGTAGGAACACTCTGATTCAAATGAGCATGTTATTGAGCAAGAGTATGAGGAACTTGTACAAGAACCGCTTGTGTCCAGACAGTATTCATATCCTGCATCGTAGCAGCTGCTTGCAGTGTTTTCACTTAAGGCAGGCTGAAAAGTTGTTAGGAAGATGATAATAAAGAATAATTAGCAAGAAGAGATAGAGCTCATGGTATGGTGTCAAGGGAGATAATTGCTTCTACTTTGTTTATTTTCTTCTACTTTGTTTCTTTTTCTTTTTTATTGATTAATTTGTTTGTAATTAGGAGGATAGAGATAAAGCCTTAAGTTTTAAGTTGATTAATTTATGATAAGAAAGTAGTAGATTCTTTGAAAAAAGATTAAAAAACAAATAAGGAAGCTAATTAAATGATTGAATTTCATTAATCATCTGAAGAGAAGAAAAACTGAAACTATTCTAGTATTATTATTTAGAAAAAATTTCTAATGAAGTTGAGGAGGAATAAAACAAAAAATTTCAATTTATTTAATAAAATGCCTAACAAACCAAGAAGGTAAATATAAAATTTATACACATGGGCTTTCTTTTTTGCACTACTTCAATCGCTTTTACTCAACCATAGAAGAAAACATAAAACGAATAAATATAAAGACAGTGCAGACATTGTTTTTTTAAATTTGTGACTGATGTTCGTGAAACAGATTTAATAAGATTTCACCAATAATAAAAAGGCATGTCAAAGATAGCTTACTCTTTGATTATCCATATTGGAATTGTTGATAATCGATTGTCCTGATACATAATTAGATGAGGCATCTAGTTCATGTAATTCATTTCATTTGGGTTGGTGTTGTATTATTAATAGCTTGTTAAAAAGCGAGTTACTAAGGCATGATGATTTATTATTAAGCTGGAGTATTAAGTTTCTATTACAGCTGTATTTACAACAAGAGAGCATCTTATTGGTTTCGTTAGTTCATTTAAAACGCGTTTTAGTTGTTTTGCATCATCATTGCATTATTATTTGCATTATGTGCATTGACCATGGATTATCCTTCAAGTCTTACATATCGTTTCATAGCGGATCTTTTTCGAATAATTACTACAATAATAAATATACAGATTATTACAAAAAATACACAAGTTATTACAACAGGAAGAATAAGTGCTATTTCTATAAATCTTGAGTCAGGAAAACTGCTTGAACAATTCGAAGACTATTAGCAATATCCTGATTTGCAGCAAGATTAGGTGCAGTCTGAATCATTTTAGCATGTTGTTGAGCAAGATTATGAGGAACTCGTACAGTAGCCATTTTAGTCCAGACAGTATTTTTTCCCTGCAGCCTAGCAGCTGCTTGCAGTGTTTCCACTTAAGACAGGCTGAAAATTTGTTAGGAAGATGATAATAAAGAATAATTAGCAGGAGAAGAAGGCGCTCATGGTTTTTGTCAAAAGAGATAGTTTCTACTATTTCGTTTCGTTTCCTTTTTTATTGATCAATTATTTGTTTGAAATTAATTACTTCTCAGTGGTCAGTAAGAGAGAGAGATAAATGCTAAATTTGATTAATTTGAAATGAAAGGAGTAGATTCTTTGCAAAAATATTAAATGAACAAATAGCGAAGTCAATTAAATGATTAAAGTTTCTTTAGTCAGCAGAAGAGAATAAAATCTGAAGTGATTCTAGTAGTTTCCATTTGAGAAATCTTTTTATTTTACTCACTGAATCTCTGCTAAGTAACAAAAATAATGACCTTTTAACTAATCTAAGAATGTTATTTTATTTCTTATAGAATCTTCTATTTTTAAATGGTATTTTTTTAATTTAAATTGTGCTTTTAACGGGTGGTCCATAATTATGAACCTTTTTAAAGATTATTAAATAAAAAGTGTTTGGAGTTTTTTGATTTTGTTATTGATATTTAATATGATAAATTAAGATTCAAATTTTACTAAAAAACATAATAACAATCAGCTAAAATAAAAAAATTAATACATAAAAAAATAAATATAAAATTAATATAAAAACAGTTGATCCTAAGTAACACAGTTAGAATCTGTAAAAAATGCAGCATATTTAATAGTAAACATCAAAGCAAATTAATAAATATCTAATAATATCTCTACCACCATCAACATTAAGCTTAGATAGACGATTAACTAATGAAAACAAGAAAAGAAAAAACTAAAGAGAAGAATCAAAGGTAGCAATACAGAATAATTTTTATGGATGAAAGTACAATTTCAGCAATGCTATCAGAAGAATGTTCGAACCTAAGAGCCACTGATGGCTTAGAGTCACTAAAATATTTGACAGAAAGAGGATATGAACTAGATCATGTTCTCGGATAAGGCTCCTTCGGTGCTGTTCTGCTTGCAAAAAATATCTAAAGCCAAAAAAAAGTAGCAATCAAGTTGATACACATTGAAAACGACAAGGAGCTCAATAGCTTCACTTAAGAATTCGAAACCATGAAGAAACTCGAATCTCCTTACACTGTCCATCTGCTTGACATGCTAACTGATTAAGAGAATAAATATTTCTTTTTGATTATGGATTTCGAAGAAAATGGAAATCTAGAATCCTTCATCTCAGATAATCCTAATATTAGCGATTCTCAGATTATTACTATGTTTATCGAAGTTCTTCGCTGGTTAATATACCTCAAGGAGAATTAAATTATTCATGGCAATCTTAAGCCAGAGGACATCCTTCTCTCTCTCTCTCGTCAACTCCCCCAAATTAGCTGACTTTGGACTCTCTATATTATAACTGGGAAGTAGGGAAAAATAGACGAACAAAGGAATCAACTTATGTTATGAAGCTCCTGAGTAACAAGCGGGGCAGAAATCCTAAATTGAATAAGATTGGTTCGCAGCTGGATTAATTCTCTTGAGACTATGTGGAAACCATGAAGTCTCCTGGATGCTTCAAATAAAATAGGGGAACTTTCCTGATATCACCTAACTCAGGCATTAAAACATTGTGGAGGTTGCATTTAAAATGTTAGCAACTTTCCCAAAAGATCGAGCCTCACCTGAAGAGGTTATCGCTGAGCTACTGAAAATACATCAATCTCTCCCTCTTTCTCACAAACCAAAGTAATTAAGTTGTCTGTTTATTTTCTTTATTTGCTTACAAAAGAAGAGTGGATCTAAACCCTTTCCTCGATTAGTTCATCTTTTCAAAGCTACTTTCAAGATATTTTCATGTTAAAATATCTATTTTCTAGCTTCGAAAAATCATGATTTACTTTACTTCTCTGTTTTACTAAACCATCAGCATGGAGAATGAGCATCTCATTCATGCTAACATAAAAACATAAAAAAAAAGAAGTACTGAAATACGAACAATGCATGTGAAAAAAAATATAATTGAATTTAAATTGTGCTTTTTTTTTGGAATAATTAATTGGGGAGTTGTTCTTTCAGAAATGAATTTCTCAAGAAGAATATCAAATTCAAGAAGATCACACTGTAAGTAGTTTTTGATCTGAATGTTCAAGAATCAATTTATGTGTGATAACTGCAAATTATCATCCTCAAACCATTTGATCTATTATTGATAAACATACGTATTATTTAATCATTTTCCATTACAAAAAATAATTTCCTTAAAGCAATGGTCAATCAATAAAAAGCTATCTAATTATTTGACAAACTAATATAATAAAATTGTGTTTTTAACAAAAGAATAGAAGGCCATCAATTGATTTATTAGATTTAATCGTTTTTGTTAATTTAATAATAAAGCCAAAGTTATGAAAAAAGGCTTGATTTTTTGAACCAAGAGCGGATATACTACAATGAGTAGTTTGGTAACTACAAATGTAATTGACCTCTTAGAAGCTTTGTCAATAATTAATTTGATATGTTTAAATTTATGTTTGTTAAATCTAGTGTTATTATTAGGGAAATTAAAGATAATTTTGAATCGTCCATTTTATTCAAGAATCGCTTGATATTATTGTCACTTATCATTCATTTATTAATTAAATAGACCAAAATCATTAACTATTTTTATTCAATCTTAAAAAAAATAATCTTAAACAACAAAATAAATGATTGTATAATCATTCGAACTATTAATTTAGTTTTTGCTACTATTTATTAAGCCTTTCCTTGAATAATGAGTTAAACCTTATTTGGTAAATCCAGGTTTTGTTATTCAATAAGGTCTTTTGTTTCCTAGGAAAAAATATTGTTTTAACTTCATCAAAACTATGTCGAAACTTCTCTCTTTTTTCTCATCAAAAACTCAATTTAAATAACTTCTTTTAAGCATATTAAAAATCATCACCAATATTAGATTTATTAATTGATAATTTTTATAAAGAAGTCCCTTCTTAAAGATAATTCAAGAAGCTTTCTCATAAAAAATAAGGAAAATCTATATTTTGACTTGAAGTAAAAAAATAGAAATCTCAGAATAATTAATATGCAATCACTGACAAATAATTAACTTGAAGAAATCAATATTTGTAATCATCACTCTTGTATGGCCCTTCGACTGGAACACTCATGTAGTCAGCTTGTTCCTTGGAGAGAACAGTAAGTTCAGCTCCAAGAGCAGAAAGGTGTAGTCTGGCTACCTTCTCATCAAGTTCCTTGGGGAGCTTGTAAACTTGGTTCGAATATTTTCCGGTGTTTCTGTTGACCCATAGCTCTATTTAAGCGAGGACCTAGTTAGTGAAAGAGGTAGACATAACGAAAGAAGGATGTCCAGTAGCACAACCAAGGTTGAGGATTCTTCCTTGAGCCAACACAATAATGCCGTGGCCACTAGGAAACTCGAAACGCTCAACTTGAGGCTTGATCTCATCTTTCTTGATACCAGGCCAGTTGGTAAGACCGTGATAGTCAATTTCATTATCAAAGGCACCAATGTTTCCAAGAATAGCGTTGTTCTTCATTTAGGCCATGTGTTTGGCCAAAATAATGTTCTTGCTTCAGGTGGTGGTAATGAAGATATCAGCCTCCTTCATAATATTCTCCAAGCGAATAACTTAGAGTCCCTTTATGCATGCCTAAAGAGCGCAGGTAGGATCAATTTCAGTGATGTATACTCTAGCACCGCAGCTCACCATAGCTTCAGCACATCCTTTGCCAACATCTCCGAATCCACAAATGACAACTTTTTTACCAGCTATCATGACATCAGTAGCTCTGAAGATACCATCAGGGAGTGAGTGTCTGCATCCGTAGATATTTTCTAACTTAAACTTGGTAACAGAGTCATTAACGTTAATGGCAGGGAAAAGAAGTTCTCCTTTCTTAGCAAGCTAGGAAAGACGGTGGATACCAGAGGTGGTTTCTTCTGAAACACCAGCAAGATCCTTCAAGACTCTTCTCCATCTTTTAGAGTCTTCAGGGATGGTTCTCTTCAAGACGATGTAAAGATTCTTTTCATCTTCAGTTGAGTACATCTCGGGATCAGGAAGTTCTTTAGTTTCTTCATAGATCTTCTCCCATTTGGCACCTTCCAAGATCATCATTGTAGCCTCACCACCACAGTCAACAAGAATGTTCGGTCCTTGGTTACCAGGGAAGTTAAGAGCCTCAAAAGTCAGTTCCCAGTATTCCTTGAGAGTTTCCCCCTTCCATGCGAAGACCTTTGCAGTTCCGGCAGCAGCGATTGCAGAGGCAGCGTGATCCTAAGTAGAGAAGATATTGCAAGAGCACCATCTGATATCAGCACCAAGCTTTTAGAGAGTCTCAATAAGGACACCAGTTTGAATGGTCATGTGCAAAGAGCCAGTGATTCTAGCTCCCTTCAAGATCTGCTAAGGTCCAAATTCAGCTCTGCAAGACATAAGTCCAGGCATTTCAATTTTAGCGAGGGCAAGTTCTTTTCTACCAAAGGCAGCAAGCTCGATATCTTGAATTCTATTTCCGTTAACTAAGCTCATTCTCTTGTAGTTTTTTTCTATTTTTGGTATTTTTAATTATTTAATTTTTTTTGACAATTATCACAAATTAGGATCTGCTCTTTCCCTTTTAAAATCTATCAGATACACATTTGATATCCAATTTATTTTATTATATCCTCCAATTGTTAATTAATTGTCTTCTTTTGTCACGTCATTTTTGCAAAATTATATCTTCTTTTGAACACTTACTGAAATTTATAACAAATAGATTTATTACCTATCTCAAAATAAAAGTTTCAAATATTTTATATTCAATTTTTTAAAGATGACATTTTTGAATATCAAGCAATAATAACTAATAAGAAGAGTGCTTTAAGTAAAGATTCTCCTTTTCATGAACTTTTTCTAGAGAATGTAAAAAATTTTCTGATCAGGTAGTAAATTTACATTGAAAATTACATTCACTTTTTTTCATTTAATTTTGCAAGCTAATTGCATTGCGTCTGATTCTGCATTCTTATTCAAATAAAAATGAAGTAATTTTTATAAACTGGATAAGAAATGAAAGCTAATTTAGTAATTCAAAATCAAATCGAATAATATTCCATCTATAAATATATTTGTGAGTTTTAAAAAAGTAAAATAGATGTTCTTAAATCTTCTGAGACAAAACAATAACTCTATTTCGTTTACACAATCAATTACAATTGATCTATTTTTTTGATGTCTTTCTGAGTTAAAATGTAAAATAGGAACCAGTTTAGAAGTTTTTCCATCTTTGAAGACCAAAGGGCTTGGTTCATTCTTCTCCTTTTTGGATTGCTTTTTTGAAACTAAGGGCATCTATTAATTGAGTCAAACAACAGATAACATGTTCAAAAAGTAGGCATGATATTCCTAATCTAAGATGGCTAGCAAAACAAAAATTTACAGATTTCATTGCATTAAATTATCAGCTAACAAAGCCCTTAACATGAAAAATAAGTTATTTTAGAGTTTGATTAAGCAGCTTTAGCAAAAAAAGAAAAGACTAAGGAAGTTATGCCAAATATATTTCATTTCAAAAAAGCATCAGATTATTATGTAAAAAGTAGAAGCATTGTCATAGCTGCTAGTGGATTCACCTCGAAAGAAGAAGATAAGTAAATAAAATGTTCTACAATTCTGATGATCTCTCAGAATGAGAAGCAAATGTTGTGTAATATAACTCTAAGACTCCAGGTGATTAGAGAACTTTCATTGAAACCTTTGTAGCTTTATTTTTTGTTCCTTCAGTAGGTTCGCAAGTTGGTGGGCTAGTTGGAATGTTAGGTAAAGTAATTACTTCCTCAAACGAAGTAGCTTAAAAGAGCCCTTACAAAGAAGCTATTGAGGAATTTTTAGATTGAAATTTACTTGGTTCCATTACTTTTTGAAGGTAAAGTAACTTCTAATTGCTCAATTTCCATCATTGGGTTTAGCTTAGGGACTTAAGTTATTTCCTCTTGCCTCGAGGAATATTATGAAATGTTTCAAATTTCTATGAAGCCTAGGATTGTTAAAAACAATTGCATTTTTAGGAAGATTTGCAGATATTACTGAAATCAAAACATCTAATCTGCTGAATATAATTTCACATCGTTTATGTAATTGATGCTCCTCGAAAGATAGTGTACTCAATTACACACTTAAGCTTGTTTACTTCTTTTCTAGGCTGAGTTTGATTACTGGTATGATTCCAAATTAGCAACAAAGATTGCTTATAATAAAAGCTAGTAATTACAAGAAAACTATTTCAATATCTTGTATGATTCAATGCTAAAGGAAAATATCTTAGATAATCGAAAGATTCCAACAAGCTGGATTCTAAATTGACAATTAACTTTAATTGTTTTTTGAAGAAAATAAAAGTGAAAAAAATTCAACTTACTTAATTAAATTTCCTGATAAACCAAGGAGACAAATATTAACCTCAAATAAATTGGCTTTCTTTTCTACTTCAAAACAATCACCATAACTTGACCATACAAGAAATATAAAACTGATAAATATAAAGACAGAGTAGAAAATGTTTTTTAAACTTGCGATTAATACTCGCTAAGTAGATTTAATACGATTTCACCAATTAATATCTGGTATGTCATAGGTAGGTCACTCTCTGATTGTCTAAATTGGCATTATAGATAATTGGTTGTCCTGAGTTTATTTATTAAGGCTGGTATTATATGTTCACCCCTTGCAAAATCGGATGCTGCATCTAGTTCATATAATTCAGTTGATTTTGCTATGGTGTTGTATTGTTAATAGCTTGCTAAAAAGCGAGTTACTAAAACATCATGTTTTATTGTTAAGCTGGTGTATTAAGTGCTTATTACAGCGCTATTTACTACAAGAGAGCATCATTCTGATTTTGCTGATTTATTTAAAAAGTGTTCTAGTTGTTTTACATCATCATTGCATTGTTCGCATTGGCCATAGCTTACGCTTCAATTCCTACCTTTCGTTTCATCATGGATATTCTCCGAATACATGCTATGGCCATACATATACAGAATATTCCTAAAAATACACTAAAAAATACCACAGGAAGAATAATTACAAATGCTGGAAATCCTGAGTCAGAAGAACTGCTATTACAATTCGAAGAATACTGGCAATATCCTGATTTGCAGCAAGAGTAGTAACACTGTGAATCATATGAGCATGTTGTTGAGCAAGAGGATTAAACACCCGTACAATAGCCGTTTTAGTCCAGACAGTATTTTTTTCCTGAAGCAAGACAGCTGCTTGCAGTGTTTGCACTTAAGGCAGGCTGAAAATTTGCTAGGAAGATGATAATAATGAATAATTAGCAGGAGAAGAAGGAGCTCATGGTTTTTATCAAGAGAGAGAGTTTCTATAATTTCGCTTGGCTTCCTTTTTTATTGTTCAATTGATTATTTCTAATTAATTATTTATTTCTCATCAGGAGGAGAAAGATAAAGCCTTAATCTGAATAATTTGAAAAAAGGAAGGATTAAATTCTTTGAGAAAATAGTAAATAAATACTTAAGCGATTCTAGTTCTTTTTCAAGATTTACCTTACTCACTGAGTTTCTGCTAAATATCAATCCACTTAAAGGCAGTTTCAATTTAGAAGTAATATCAGGAAGATTATTTAAAAAGAGAATGAATACTTAAAAAATAAAAGTAATCCACAAAAAGACAATTTCATTTTGAAAAATACTTAATTTTTCTAAAGATAGACTTTTTTTCTATTATTAAAGAATCCTTTATTTTTATCAGAGATATTTCATAGTTTTTTTGGTGTAATTGAATTTCAATTAATTGTGTCTGAATTTGATTAATTGTGTTTTTGTTGTTGTGAAGTTATTATTTGGGGAATTGTTCTTTCAGAAATAAATCTTATTCGAGGAGAAGATCACATTTGAGAAGATCACACTTTAGAATTTCATGATATTATTGTCGCACATCATTGATTTATTCGCATAATAGAGGGAATTTATCTTCAATTATCTTAGGAAACCAATTAAAAAGAAACTTATCTAAATTAGTATCAAGTGGTGTTGTTAATTATTAAATAATATTAGAATGTCAGAGAAGAATAAATTCTAGGAAAGTTTTCTAAAAAGTAAGCAAAGATCAAACTTATTTGATTTTATTTTTATTCTATGATCTATTTTACAAGAAAAATAGATTTTTTCTTAATAAAGATATTGATTTGACATTAAAATTGTAATATTTGTTTTCGCCACGAAGAAAGTATTAAATCTTCTTGTTTGATTATTTTATGATGTTAAATATCTTGGATAGGTGAAGGTGTATGAAGAATTTAGATTCCAACAAGCCTGTTTGATTTCAAATTGACAATTAACTGTATTTGTTTTTTGAGGAAGAATAAAGTAAAAAATTTTGATTTACTTAATTAAATCGCCTGACAAGCCAAGAAGATAAATATAAACCCCAAATCAATTTGCTTACTTCTGCTGTATTGCTCCAAGTCAATCATCATAAAGAAAACATAAAACTTATAAATATAAAGACAGAGTAGAAAATGTTTTTTAAACTTGCGATTAATACTCGCTAAGTAGATTTAATACGATTTCACCGTTAAATGTCTGGCATGTCATAGGTAGCTCACTCTCTGATTGTCTATATTGGCATTGTAGATAATTGGTTGTCCTGAGTTTATTTATTAAGGCTGGTATTATATGTTAATCCCTTACTATATTGGATGCTGCATCTAGTTCATGTAATTCAGTTGATTTTGCTATGGTGTTGTATTGTTAATAGCTTGCTAAAAAGCGAGTTACTAAAGCATCATGTTTTATTGTTAAGCTGGCGTATTAAGTGCTTATTACAGCGCTATTTACTACAAGAGAGCATCATTCTGATTTTGCTGATTTTTTTAAAAAGTGTTCTAGTTGTTTTACATCATCATTGCATTATTCGCATTGGCCATAGCTTACGCTTCAATTCCTACCTATTGCTTCATCATGGATCTTCTCCGAATAATTGCTACCACCATACATATACAGAATATTCCTAAAAATACACTAACAAATACCACAGGAAGAATAATTGCAATTGCTGGAAATCCTGAGTCAGAAATACTGCTTGAACAATTCGAAGAATACTGGCAATATCCTGATTTGCAGCAAGAGTAGTAGCACTGTGAATCTTATGAGCATGTCGTAGAGCAAGAGGATTAAGTACTCGTACAAAAACCGTTTTAGTCCAGACAGTATTTTTTTCCTGAAGCAAGACAGCTACTTGCAGTGTTTGTACTTAAGGCAGGCTGAAAATTTGCTAGGAAGATGATAATAAAGAATAATTAGCAGGAGAAGGAGCTCATGATTTTTAAAATGGGAGAAAGTTTCTTCTTTTTGGTTTTGTTTTCTTTTTTATTGATCAATTGTTTGTTTGCAATTAATTATTTCTCAGGAGGATGGAGGAGAGAGATAAAGCCTTAAAAAGTTGATTAATTTGTAATAAGAAAGAAGAAGATACTTTACAAAAATACTAAATAAACAAATAATGAAGTAGATCCAATGATTGAAATTTCTATTGTCAGCTGAAGAGTATAAAATCTGAAGTGATTCTTTCTAGTAACTTTTCCTGCTAAGGAAATAGATTTACCTTACTCTCTGAATCTCTGGCTAAATTATTAAAATAAACTTCTCAAAGGCCCATTTCAATTAAAAAATACCATCAGAAGATGCTAAAGAAATATTAATTAAATCTGATGATATGTTTTTTCACTAATCTAAAAGATTTCTTTTATTTCTGCTTGAAGTTTCTATTGTTGTAAGGTGTATTTTGGTTGTAATTGTGCTTGAATTTGATTTATTTTGTTTTTGAAAAATTCTTTGGAGGGGGGGGGGGGCTAAAAGTTTTTTCAGAAATGTATCTTGCTCGGAAATGAATATCAAATTCGAGAAAATCACACTTTAAGAAGTGTTTGATCCCAATGTAAACAAGAGTGAGTTCAAGTGTGATAATCTGCGTAAAGGCAATCTATTTATTCAAAATAAGCGTCAATCAATAAATAGCTAATCCAATTATTTTTTGCAAACTAATATTTTTAAATTATGCAAAAAGAATAGATGTTCATCGATTGATTGATTTATTAATTCATTTTGTTTTTGTTAATTGAACAATGAAAACCAAATTATAATATAATCGATTTCTTTGAAACATCTCAATAGTTGCAAGAAGTCTTTTATTGCAGTTCTAATGATACAGCAAGGACTAAGCAAATCTTCTCTAGTACTTCTGAGATGAATGATTTCCATAAAACTAGAGCATAATGAATCTTGTTCTTTTTTGAGAAAATCATCTATTTCAACAAAATACAGAGTTTCAAAATACAAGATTGCATACAACTTAAAATCTTCACTGTTTCCTAATTTTGTTGATGATAATTTTTAGGGTTTTCTTCAAAAGCCAGTAAGCTTCGCTAAGGGAATTCATTCCTGGATTAACATGATGAAGATGCACTGAGATATTTTTGAAAATTCAATAAATTCAGTTGCTCATTAAATTTAGATTTAGTTCGAGCTTCAGCTTCTTCATCCTTGAGGTGGGTGATTTTAATTCATCGAAGGGAGATTGTTTTTAAAATATGCTTATTCGTGCTCTAAATTGAGATGCCCATTACAAGAACTTGTAGCAATTAAAAAGAACGCTGAAATTATTCTTAATATTGCCTTTTTTAAAGATATGTACTTCATAAATTCTTCTTGTTATTAATTAGCTAAAAGACATTTTTTTGCTGTTCTGATGCAATCATCGCAAAGCTTGCTTAATTGATAGAGCTGAGATAGTTATTTATTGTTTGCTATTATTTGATAAAATGGAATACAAAAAAGAACTTTGATTACACAGACTACACAAATAATTACAAGAATTACTGTAATTATTATTCAAAGAATATGAGACACAAAAGATTAAATGGCTTTTAAATCTAATATTCCTACTCATAAATACAGAACTACTCACTAAACTGTATTTTTCCTGCTTTTCACTGAGAGGTATGTTTTTTCTAATACAATTTACTGAAAAACTGTTTCAGCACTGATATTTCTTTATCAATAATCCCCTCCTGCTCCCCAAAT